>Ga0207061_1048_pt1 | contig 34215 bp, 30 predicted proteins | sample Alteio_BWMinCont_31_FD_153275 | JGI IMG/M metagenome (GOLD analysis project Ga0207061, IMG submission 153275) | Enriched cells from forest soil in Barre Woods Harvard Forest LTER site, Petersham, Massachusetts, United States -... | ecosystem: Environmental > Terrestrial > Soil > Temperate forest >... | reverse complement strand
CGAATGACGGCGGAAGGTGTTGCAAGACCGTGGGTTGGCGATTTGTAGATGGAAATCTGCACCCTGAAAAGATAAGAGAAAAGCGGGGAAGAGAATAGAAAATTGATCAAAAACAAGCCGCCATGAATCCGAGAATTAATGTTATGGCGGGAAGAGTCTTTCAGCACCAGAATAGTGGATGCTTTGCCCAATTCCCAGCACTGACATCCTTGACAACTCTTTAAGAACCCGTAGAATTTAGATTCAGTTTATACACATACCTGTAGTCTTCGAATCTGAAACAAGGACTGCTTCCACTCCATAAATCCTTTAATTCCTTCGCCGAGTGCTATTTAGAGTATGGCCAGAACAACAAGGCATATTGGCAGCACACTTGCCACGCTATCCTAGAGAGTTTTTTTTCCTCGATACAGACGAGGAGGGGGGTATGGGATGGCAAGGAAACGTTTTGGGGTAGTAGTGTTTTTCCTCGCAGTGGCAATCCTCGCGTTAAATCCAGGCAGTGTGTTCGCCCAGACAGGTGGGACGGGCATCGTAGTGGGCACTGTTACCGATCCCTCCGGGGCTGCGGTCCCTGAAGCGGCGGTCACTTTAACGGATACAGCGACAAACTCCGAGAGAACAACGACAACCAACGAAGCAGGAAGGTACAACTTCCCAAACCTCCCGCCCGGAAAGTACAGCCTGACCATCAGCAAGGGTGGATTTCGTGTCGCGAAGATCGTGAATCAAACGGTGGCAGTGGGTGAGTCGCGGACGTTGGACGCCAAGCTGGAGATAGGCGCAGCAACGCAAGTGGTCGAAGTGACGGCGTCGAACACCGAGTTACAAACGATGAATGCGACGATCGGCAACACGGTTAACAGCACCACGTTGTCGTCCCTGCCGGGTCTCGGGCGCGACGTCGCCTCGTTTGTGACCATGCAACCGGGGGTGAGCCCGGATGGCAGCGTTGGCGGAACGGTAGTGGACCAAGCCAGCTTCATGCTGGACGGGGGCAACAACAGCAACGACATGGACGGCAGCGGGGGCGTCTACAATCCGAGTTTTGGCGATGATCCGTCTGGTGGCTTATTCTCGAATCCTCTCAATCCGATAAGCGGAGCTAACGCCGGGATAGCCGGCAATCAGCCCTCTGGTGTGATGCCCATGCCGATTGACAGCGTGGAAGAGTTCAAGGTCGCTACTTCCAATCAGACTGCGGATTTCAACGCTTCGTCAGGCATGCAGGTGTCGATTGTTACCAAACGCGGCACCAACGCCTGGCATGGCACGGCCTACGAATACTACCTGGACAACACGATGTCTGGGAACACCTGGCAGAACAACCAAACGGGCACACCGGTGCCGGATTGGCATCGAAGCTGGTTTGGCGTGGCGGGGGGCGGTCCTCTCATCTCCAAAGATATTCTTGGCGGAAAGACCTACATCTTCGCCAATTACCAGGGCACGCGTTTTCCCTTGTCGGAATCCTTTGACAGGTTGGTTCCCGGTCCGGACATGGTGAAAGGGATCCTGCACGATCCCAGCAACCCTGCAACCACCTACAACTTGACCACTAACGCCGCCAACGGGCCCGTGCTCGACCCCCGTCTCATCGGGATGAATTCCCTTGTGCAGCAACTGTGGACCATGCATATGCCGCCGCCAACTACGACAACAGGGTCCAACCCTTGCGGTCCTTTGAAAGGTGACGGATTTTGCGACGGCGTCAACACCTTCGATTTCCGGGGCCAGCTGGCCATTCCGCAAAACGACAACTTCGGAGTGGTGCGCATCGACCATGACTTTGGCGCGAAGTGGCACTTTATGTCGAGCTACCGCTATTACAAGCTAGTGCGATCTACGGATGACCAGGTCGACATCGGAGGTTTTTTCAAGGGTGATACCTTGGGTACCCCGGCGTCTCTCAGCGCCCGTCCCCAGGTACCGTGGTATCTGGTGCTTGGGCTGACCACCAACGTGAGCACGAACGTCACGAATGACTTCCGCTACAGCTTCTTGCGGAACTTCTGGCAATGGGGGTCGTCCGGGGATCCGACGCAGTTCTCTAACTTGGGCGCCGCCCTTGAGCCTTTTGGAGAGAGCCGCCTAGATGCCCTTACGCCCTATAACGTGAACACTCAGAATACCCGCACACGCTTCTGGGATGGCAAGGACCACTTCTTCCGCGACGACGTGTCCTGGATCAAGGGGACACACTTTTTCCAGTTTGGCGGCCAGTATCAGCATAACTGGAACTATCATCAACGCACCGACAATGGGGGCGGTATCAACTACTACCCCGTTTATGCACTTGGGGATTCGACTGGCGCCGGCAGTGTGGACATGAGCCTTTTGGGCCCTGCTTTCGCCGCGGGCGCCTCTAACGCCGCCTTTCTTGACCGCGAGGCGGCCGCGATATTGGGCATCGTAACCTCGACGCAACAGGTGTTTACCCGCACCGGCTCGAATCTGCAGCTGAATGGGCCGCTTGTGCCAGCTTTCGACAAAGTCAATATTCCTTACTACAACCTGTATTTGGGCGATTCCTGGCGGATCAAGCCGAGCCTGACCCTGAACTATGGCTTGGGTTGGACGTTGGAGATGCCTCCCGTGGAGGACAATGGCAAGCAGGTCATGCTCGTGGACGCCAACGGCAAGGAGATCGGCGCGGAAAGCTTCCTGAACGCGCGCAAGGCCGCTGCGCTAGCGGGTAATGTGTACAACCCGACCATCGGATTTGCGCTGATCGGTAATGTCGCGGGACACCCGAAGTATCCCTTCAACCCCTTTTACGACGGGTTTAGCCCGCGTGTGGCCGTCGCCTGGAACCCCGATTTGGGCCAGTCACTCGGGGGAAAGAACACGGTGATCCGCGGCGGCTACGGGCGAATCTACGGGCGAATTAACGGCGTGGGCCTGGTGCTCGGCCCGCTGCTGAGCCCTGGCCTGATCCAGCCGATCACTTGCCCAAACGTCTTGAACTACACAACAACGCCGGGCGACGGCAAGCCTTCTTGCAATCCAGGAGTGATACCGAATCTCAACACCGCCTTCCGCATCAGCACGGATGGCACCACGGCCCCGCTTACATCGACAGCCAGCCCCATAGGCCAGACATTGCCTCAGCCGTTTTTTGCCAGGCATCAACGGGAACGCGGAGGGCTCTACCGCTTCACCCACCGACCCGAATTTCAAGCCGAATTCGGTGGACTCTTTCGACCTCTCCATCCAGCACCAGTTGACGAGCAAGGTGTCCGTGGAAGTGGGGGCCATCAGCCGCTGGATCCATAACGAATTACAGAACATCAACCTCAACGCCGTGCCGTATATGATGACCAAGGGTGGGCAGCAATTCCAGACTGCTTACGCTAATGTCGAGAAGGCCATGGGTTGCACGACCTCGGCGACTGCTTGCGCCGCTGCGAACGCGGCGGCAACCGTGGCCGCGCTGGCACCGCAGCCTTTCTTTGAAGCCGCGCTGTCCGGTACGGGATACAACTGCACTCCGAGTTGCACCGCGAACGTGGTCACCACCGAATTCGCCAAGTTCCAAAACCAAGCTGTTTGGAGCCTGTGGTCCGACTTGGACAACGGCGGAACCGCGCCGGGATTCAACTTTGGTCACAGTATGATGAACACGGCCGGGCAAATGTCGAGCAATGTCACCATGGGTACCAGCCTTGGGCACGGCAATTACAACGCCGGGTTCATTACCGTCAAGATGAATGATTGGCACGGCGTAACTTTGCAGAATAACTTCACCTACAGCAAGGCCCTGGGGACGGGAGCCGTCATTCAGGCCACGAGCCAGGAAGCCGCCGTTGATTCCTACAACATAAACACGCAGTACGGTCCGCAAGCCTTCGACCGCAAGTTTGTGGATACCATGTTCTTCGTCTACCAGCCGCCCTACTATCGAAATCAGCAAGGTCTCCTGGGGCATGTTTTGGGAGGCTGGACTTTCTCCCCGATCTTCACCGCGGGTAGTGGTGCGCCTGATTTTTGCAACACCAACACCACAGGCTTTTTTGGTGAAGGATACAGTGGCGCCCAGGACTTTGGCTCCGCGGACGGCACGAACACCGGTGACTTCACGACCGCCAACTGCGTGCTGACCTCCACGGCCGGAACAAGCGCCTCTGTTCACAACATTGGGGGCAGTCTCTTCATGTTCGCGAATCCAGCACAGGTATACGGCAATCTTCGCCCGCTAATCCTGGGTTACGACCATAACAGTGGCGGCTTCGGTCAAATCCGCGGACTGAAATACTGGAACATGAACCTGGGCATCAAGAAGAACTTCCGCGTGAACGAACGCTTCAGTGCCGAAGCCTCGGTCAATTTCATCAATGTTCTGAACCACAACCAACTGTTGGATCCAACCTCCCTCGGCATCGCGAGCCAGCCTGCAGCAACTCTTGGCCAGCTTTCCACGGAAGGCAGTCTGCCGCGCACGATGGAGTTTGGAATCCGGGTCAACTTCTAATCTCTTCCGGCAAGTTTTCAACAACTCGTTGCAAAAAAGGGAGGGCCAAAGGCGGCCCTCCCTTTTCGTTTTTTCGCGAGCGAGAATTCAATTCCCGAGATGCAAAACAAGAAATTGCTCCACTCCATTTTTGAGCCCTGGTAAGGATTATGGAACGAAATGATTCGATTGAGCTTAGAGGGTGGGGGTCTGCAAAGATGTTGAGCGGAAATGAGTTTAGGTGGTGAAGCATTTTGGGGAATGGGCCGTATATATATGCCAGTGGGTGAGAATCATGACATCTGCCAAATGGAGCGGGACACGGTGGTACGGGCGGGCGGCGGCGGGGCTGACCCTTGCGGTGCTGGCACTGGGCGCGGCAGCAGAGGCAAAGAAGCCTCGCGAGAAGCTATTGGAGGCCAAGCGGGCGGCTTACGAGGCAAACTTCAAGAATGATGCGCGCGGGCTGCAGGCGGCTGCCGAGAAGCTGGATGCGTTGGCGACGGACCGGGAACTGGGGGCGTACGCGTTGTACTACGCGGGGTGGACGCGGTGGTCGCTGGCGGCGGCGCAGCTCCAGGCGAATGAGAAGGATGGAGCCATTGCCTCGCTGAACCGTTCCGCGGAGGACCTGAGGAAGGCGGTGGCGCTGCTTCCGGAGAATGCGTCCTCGCAGAGCCAGGCGGAATTCCAGTGCCAACTGGCGTCCTCGATGATTTCGCTGGCGGTGGTGGATGGAAAGAGGCTGGCTGAACTTTTGCCGGAGGTTCAGAAACTGCGAAAGCGGGCGCTGGAGCTGGCGCCGGGGAATCCTCGCGTGGTGATGATGGACGCGGGGATGCTCTTCAATACGCCGGCGCAATATGGCGGCAGCCAGGAGAAGGGAATCGAGCGTTGGCTGGAAGCGATACGACTGTTTGAAGCGGAGCGAATCGCGGACCCAGTTCAGCCCGATTGGGGGCGGGCGCTGGCTTATGGGTGGCTGGCCAACCTGTATTTAAGCATGACCCCGCCGAGAAAAGGTGAGGCCAAGGAAGCGGCGGAACGCGCGTTGGCGTTGCAGCCGGACTTCTGGTACGTGAAGACGCAGATCCTCCCGAAAGTGTGACGACCCGCGATACCTGACTGGGGACGGGACTGACGGCCACATTCTGGCGTTAGGGGCTGGCGTAGAAGAAGACAAAGGAGCCGACCTGAAGGTCGCCGCTACGCAACCATGCGGGAAATGCAGCGAGCTTAGGGCTCGGTTGGGACGAGTTTCCAGGTCGGGTCGGGGTTGTACTCGGTCATGGACGAAGCAAGCTTGCCGGTGTTGGGGCCGAGATTCTTTTGATACACGCGGCCTTGCTGATTAATGATGAAGGTCATTACGCCGGAATTGCCCCATTTGTCGGGATAGGCGACCAGCGCGTAACCAGCGATCATGTTGCCGTTGATGATGTAGCTGTATTTTCCGCCAGGCGCGTGAGAACCCTGGCGAGTGAGGATCTTGAAGTAGTAGCCGTGATACGGCTCGCGGTCGAACGCGAGTAGCTCTTCGTCCGACCCTCCCTTTCCCGCTGCATCCGGTGTTTTCTGGTCAGAAACATAGCCTTCCGCGGAGGCGGCCGCGATCAATTTGCCAAGCGGACTCGGATTTTCGCCTTCCGGAGTTTCCCAAAACAAGCCATTGTGCTTGCCCGGTGTGCTGATGAGCCTCTGCGCATATTCGGCGACGCTGTCGTGATCCCAATCGCCTTCGGTGTAGTACTCCCATTGGGCGACGGCGTAAGCGCGGCAAGTGGCAATGGCAGACAATTCATTTTCGCCAACGCGCCGATTGATGACTTCTTCAAGACCCGCTTTCGTATCGAAGAGCCACTTTCCCTCCTTTTGAACCAGAGGGATGGGCGTGGGCCAGTGGTCCCGGCCGACGGTGATGGTGTACTTGCTGTCGTTGACCTTCTGGAGTTGAGCAGATTCCTGCACGGCGCTGGCAAACTCCGCGAGATCTTTGTTGTCTTCCACTTCATCACCGGAAAGCAGCTGGTTGTAGTCCGGGCCAAAAAGTTTTGCCAGGGCTGCGCGGTCTTTGTCCCTGGCCGCGGCAACGAGCGCCTGCAGAGCTTCGTCGGGCGAAGCGTAGGTAGCCTGGGCGGAGGCCGATGCCGCTGCCTGTGCGTTGGCGGCCGGTACAACCACGAAAAGGCCGACGGCGAGGACCGTCATCGCCAGCAAAGAGGCCAAGAAGTATCTCGTTGTACGCATCTGGCAGTGCTCCTTCGTGAATTCGAGTCGCGAGATAAATTTATTTTTCATGGCTTTTTCCTGTCGCCGCCGCGCGGGGCAGGTGCGGGCCGGCTCTGTGCTCTCGGCGGAGGCGCGGAACGCTGCTGGGGAGGTGGCTGACGGCTGGCTTGGCCGCGCTGACTGGCGGCGCGCGGGTCGAAATTGCCTTCGTTGGGGCTGAAAGTGTGCGGAGTGGGCCTAGTCATTTGTGACTGAGGCGCCTGGCGGCCCTGCGGTTGTTGGTACTGCGGGCGGTTTTGAGGCTGCTGTGTCGGCTGTTGCTGTGGGCTGTTGCGGCGATTGTCCGTGCGCTGCGGCTGCGCAGGCGTAGGCTGCTGCTGGCCACTTGGCGGACGGTTATTGCTGGCATTGTTGTCGCGGCCGCGGTATTGATTGATTTGAGGATTGTTGCGATCGATGTTGCGATCGATGATCTTGTTGTTTACTCCTGGGCGATCGTTGCCGCCGGACGAATTGCTGGGACGGCCGTTGCTACCATAGTTTCCAGAAGCGTTAGCGGGACGCCCGCTGTTGCTGTTATTCACGCGATTGGCCCGGTTGTTGTTGGCCTGGACATTGTTGTAATTGACGTTTTTGTGGACGGAATTGTAGCGATTAATGTTGTTCACGTTTACTGTGCGATTGACGACGTTTCTGTTCACGGTGATGTTGTTGTAGCGATTGTTGATATAAACGTTGTTGTTGATATTGATGCGGCCGCGGCTGCGACCGATCCATCCGCAATTCCAGCAACCGCCTCCCCAGCCTCCCGCACGCCACCCGGTGTAATAGACGCCGCCCCATCCGCCGCCATAACCCCAACGGAAATCCAAGTTCAGCCAAGCGCCGATGGGGAATCCAACGCCAAAAGTAATGGCGGGGCCCCAATAAGGCCGGCGGTAGTAGCAGATGGCCGGATCGTAGACAGGCACGTAGATATATTCCGGCTGATAGGGAGAGATGGCGATGTAGTTGTCATGGTCAATGACTTCCTGCTGCTGCGAGGAAGCCAAATTGCCTGCATCGCGCGCCATGTGGCGAAGATGTTGCACGGAGGCTGAAACGTCGGTGGACTGGTTGACATACGCCTGGCCCACGGAGGTGGTCCAGTCGATCTTGTCGGCCATCATTTCGACAACGGTGGGATAGTGCGCGATGGCTCTCACGCTGACATCCCAGTCCTGATCATCCACGCCATTTGGACCGTTGGCGCGAACGTAGCGTGCGGCCTCTTCGACCTGGTCGGGGAAGGTCGCGGCGACGAATAGCTGAGCAAGGAGCGGGTCGGGATAAAGCGCGATGGGAGAAAGAAGATTATCGAGCTGTTCGGGCGAATAATTTTCGTAGGGAGGGCCCTGATCCTGGTCCTGCTGCTGATTCTGCTGCTGGTATTGTGATTGATCCGGTGGTGGCGGCTGATCTTGCGCGATCAGGTTCACGGGAGCCGGGGCAGCATGGAGGGCCGGGAGATTAACAAAACAGAAGGCGAATACGACAGCCAGAACTCTTAGCATGAGTCAGGTGTCTCCTTTGCGTCGAGTGTACCGGAGCGTGCAGGGGTGGGCTGTATAAAATGATACACCAATGGCTCGCGATCGTGTGCAGGGAACAAATGGAGCGTTAAAGAAAATACAACGGCCGACCTGAAGGCCGCCGCTATCGGGAAAATGCGGCTAGCAGGAGAATTCGGCGTCGTCGTAGGTCTTGCTGCCCCGTAGCACGTCGCTGTCGTTTGCGGTCCAGCCTTGACTGGAAGAGATGGAGAACGAAACGGTGGCGTCCTGGTCAGGATTTGCGAGGGTATGGAACTGTGCGCCGGTGAATGCCGACTGGCCAGGAACGAAGCTGCCAATCAAATTTGTGCCTTCGACCGAGATTTGAAAACTGGCAATGAGCGCGGGGCCGCCCATGGGTACGCTCAGATCGTAGGTGGCTTTTACGCTGGCGTGGTCTTTTTCAAATTTTATCTGGTAGGTGATGGGAATGTTGTCGATGTCCATATACGACCTCTCTTTGCAGTGAATCGTCAGTGCTCTGTAACTTAGTGATTTTTCCCTGGCAAGCATTGCAAGATTGCCGGGGGAAAGTCAAAAATTTCCGTACGTCCCGACAGCGACACCGAAAAGGTTAAGACAAGCGTTGGACGCAAAGAAAAGAGAAAAACACCAGTGTGAAGACCGGCCAGTACCGGAAGAGCGGACCGCCCTCTCGAAATTCCTTGGTGAGATTGGAGTTAGCGGAGCCAAAAGCCGAGGATGCGGAAGAGGACGGCCCCAAAGAGGGCGGCGCCGGGGATGGTGAGGACCCAGGCGTAAACTATGCGGCGAGTGACGCCCCAACGGACGGCAGAAAGGCGGCGGGTAGCACCGACGCCGACGATGGCGCCGGTAATGGTGTGAGTGGTGCTGACGGGGATGCCAAAGACGGCGTTCATCACGAGAGTGAGGCCACCGGCAGTTTCGGCGGCAAAACCACCAAAGGGCGATAGCTTAGTGATGCGCTGCCCCATGGTCTTGATGATGCGCCAGCCGCCCGCCATGGTGCCGCCACCCATCGCCAAGTGACAGCAGATGATGACCCAATAAGGGGGAGGGGCGGATTTGTTCAGCAGGCCGCCGGTTACCAGGGCGGCCGTGATGATGCCCATGCCTTTCTGAGCGTCATTGGTCCCGTGACCTAGGCTGAAGAGAGCGGCAGAGAGTAACTGCAAGCGGCGAAACCAGCGGTCGACTTTCAGCGGACGCTGGCGGCGGACCAGCCAGCTCGTGAGAATGGTCAAAAGAATGGCGAGAAACATGCCAACAACCGGCGAGAGGAAGATGAAGACAACCGGTTTCACCCATCCCCCTAAGATCAAGGTCTTGAAACCCGCGTGAGCGACGGCGGCACCGCCGTATCCGCCGATGAGGGCATGGGAAGAACTGGTGGGAAGACCGAGGATCAGGGTGATGAGGTTCCAGGAGATCGCACCCAGCAAGCCGGCGAGGAGGACTTGCTGATTGATGAGTTCGATGTGGATCATGCCCTTGCCAATTGTGCTGGCAACGGCAGTGCCGAAAACAAAGGCGGCGATGAAATTCCAGAACGCGGCCCAGATGACGGCGCGAAGGGGTGTGAGGACGCGAGTGGAGACGACGGTGGCAATGGAATTGGCGGCATCGTGCCAGCCGTTGGAGAATTCAAAGGCCAGGGTGAGGAAGACGACGATTACGAGAAGCGAAAAGCTGTTCATCGCGGTTCAGGCGCTCTTGAGGATGACGCCTTCGATGACGTTGGCGACGTCTTCGCATTTGTCGACGGCCGTCTCGATGACTTCGAAAATTTCTTTCCACTTGATGATCTGGACGGGGTCTTTTTCTTCATCGAAGAGCTGGGCGATGAGCGTGCGGCAGAGACGGTCGCTGTCGTTTTCGTAGCGGTTGATCTCGATGGCGTGCTTTAGCGCTTCTTGAGGCTTTTCGAGTGCGCGAACGGCCAGCTCGACTTCGGCAGTGGCGGAAACGAGGATTTTGACGAGGTCGATAGTTCCTGTACGGATGGAGTCAACGCGGTAGAGAACGAAGCGGCTGGCGGCGGCGTCGATCAGGTCGATGACGTCGTCCAGGCGGCTGCAGAGCTCGTAAATGTCTTCGCGGTCAAAGGGCGTGATAAAGGTTTGGTTCAGCTTGGTGAAGAGGGCGTGGGTGATTTCGTCGCCTTCGTGCTCGATGGCTTTTACGATTTGGACCTGTTCCGGCACGCCGGTGTAGTGCGACAGCATTTTATAGAGGGCGTTGGCCCCAACGTGGATGTTGGCTGCCTGTTTAGCGAAAAGGTCGAAGAAACCCTCTTCGCGCGGTAAGAAGCGCTGCAAGAGTCCTGGCATGTGTGACTCTCCCCTGAAGAGTCTGTGGTGAGGCTTACGGACGATATCAGAGCATGCTGAGGGTAGGCAAGCAAGGGAGCGGCGGCCTTGCCAAGGTGGCCCATGCCATCCGAAACAGGTGTGTCCCCCGGGCGCCCATGTTCATCTAAAGAATAGAACGTCAGAAGATCTGCAGGATTTGGCCAGTTGTGGCCGGCTCAGGAGCTTTGCGTGATTCCATTCTCAATTCTCGATCTGGCGCCCATTGCGGAGGGCGCGACTCCAGCGGACGCCTTTCGTAACTCCCTGGCGCTTGCGCAACATGCGGAGAAATGGGGGTATAGGCGTTTCTGGCTGGCCGAACACCACAATATGCCGGGCATCGCCAGCGCAGCGACGTCGGTCGTGATTGGACACGTAGCCGGAGGCACGAAGACCATTCGCGTGGGAGCCGGAGGGGTGATGTTGCCAAACCATGCGCCGCTGGTGATTGCGGAGCAGTTTGGCACGCTGGAGTCGCTGTATCCCGGGCGGATCGATCTCGGCCTGGGGCGCGCGCCGGGAACGGATATGGCGGCGACGCGGGCGCTGCGGCGCGACAGCAAGGCCACTGGCGATGAATTCCCGCAAGACGTGGAGGAATTGCAATCGTATTTCGAGCCCGCCGAACCGGGTCAGCAAATTCGCGCGGTTCCCGGCGCGGGGTTGCGAGTACCGATCTGGCTACTCGGATCGAGCTTATTCAGCGCGCAGCTGGCGGCAATCAAAGGGCTGCCGTTCGCGTTCGCGTCGCATTTTGCGCCCGCGGACATGATGCAGGCGCTAGCGCTGTACCGAAGGCGCTTCACGCCTTCGAAGCAACTCGACCGGCCTTACGCCATGCTGGGGGTGAACGTGATCGCGGCTGCCACGGACGCGGAGGCGCGGCGGCTGTTCACTTCGCATCAGCAAGTCTTTGCGCTGCTCCGCCGGGGAACGCCGGGGCAGATTCCGCCGCCGATCGACAACATCGAAACGTTTTGGAGCCCCGCGGAGAAGGCCATGGCCAGCCAGTCGCTCGCGTGCTCGTTTGTTGGTTCGTCGATGACGGTGGAGCGGGGATTGAGCGAATTCCTCGAGATTACGAAGCCCGACGAACTGATCGTCGCGGGGCTCATTTATGACCAGGCCGCGCGGTTGCGATCTTATGAGATCGCCGCGGAGGTCCAAGAGCGGCTGGGTACGGAAGAACGGAAAGTGAAGGTGCCGGCCGGCGTTTAAGCTGAAAGCCGGCCGCATTGCTGGCGCTGGGAGTGCGGCGAAGGAGGGGAGAGAGGCAAGAAAGAGGGTAGGGACTAGCGCAGCGAGAGGGTGACCAATCCGCGTCTACCCAACCGACTCGACTCAATAAAATCGTAAACAAACCAGCTGATGAGCCAAAGCAGAATGCCCAAGCCGCCGAGAGGCCAAAGCCCAAGAAATACCGTGACGAGGTTGAACGCCGCAAGCGGGCCAAAGGCCCTCCACCAGATGGAAAGCTCGGGTTTCTCGCCGAGATCCTGCTGCATGGCCAATTCATCGCGCGCAGGTTTCTCCGCCCCTTTTGAAGAGAAACCCTCGATAAGGGAGAGAACACTCCAAACCAAGAAACAGGCCCAGAAGGCTTTTTCCGTATTTGCAACAGAGCTGGCGATGCGAAGCAGGAAGGCAAGTAACAGTAAAAGGCCTGCTATTTTCGCTAGGGGTGACTTGCGCCGGACGGAACTGCCGTATTCGAACATTCCAAACCTCTAGAAACAATAACTACCGCGGATATAAGTTTATGCCAAAGAAAAAGGCGGTCCGTGAGGACCGCCTTTTTCAGGATTGAGGTTACGGGCGAGCTGGAGAACTTAGTACATGCCGCCCATGCCGCCAGCGCCGGGAGCGCCGCCGCCGGCTGCCGCTGCCTTGGTTTCTTCCTTGATGTCGGCGATGAGGGCTTCGGTGGTGAGCATGAGGCCCGCGATGGAAGCTGCGTTCTGCAGCGCCAGGCGGGTGACCTTGGCCGGGTCAATGATGCCCATCTTGATCATGTCGCCGTACTCGCCGGTTTCGGCGTTGAAGCCGAAGTTTTCTTCCTTGGAGTCGCGGATCCTGCCGATCACAACGGCGCCTTCGTGGCCGGCGTTGAGAGCGATCTGACGGGACGGCTCTTCGAGAGAGCGGCGCACGATGCCTGCACCAACGGCTTCGTCATCGTGGAGCTTGAGCTTTTCGACGACCGCGATGCAGCGGAGCAGAGCCGAGCCGCCGCCGGGGACGATACCTTCCTCGACAGCTGCGCGGGTGGCGTGCATAGCGTCTTCGACACGAGCCTTCTTTTCCTTCAGCTCGGTTTCGGTGGCCGCGCCGACTTTGATGACGGCGACGCCGCCGACCAGCTTGGCGAGGCGCTCCTGGAGCTTCTCGCGATCGTAGTCGGAGGTGGTATTTTCCACCTGCGAGCGGATCTGCTTGACGCGGCCTTCGATTTCGGAGGCCTTGCCGGCACCTTCGATGATCGTGGAGTTGTCCTTGTCGATGGTGATCTTCTTGGCGCGGCCGAGATCCTCGAGCTTCACGTTCTCGAGCTTGATGCCGAGATCTTCGGTGATGGCCTTGCCGCCTGTGAGGGTGGCGATGTCTTCGAGCATAGCCTTGCGGCGATCGCCGAAGCCGGGAGCCTTGACCGCAGCGCACTGCAAAGTGCCGCGGAGCTTGTTCACTACGAGGGTGGCGAGGGCTTCGCCTTCGACATCCTCAGCGATGATCAAGAGGGGCTTGCCCATCTTGGCGGTCTGCTCGAGCAAGGGGAGAAGATCCTTCATCGAGCTGATTTTCTTTTCGTGGATGAGGATGCGGACGTCTTCGAGGACGCATTCCATGCGTTCGGGGTCGGTGATGAAGTAGGGGGAGAGGTAGCCGCGGTCAAACTGCATGCCTTCGACTACTTCGAGGGTGGTCTCCATCGTTTTGGATTCCTCGACGGTGATGACGCCGTCCTTGCCGACCTTCTTCATAGCCTCGGCGATGATGCCGCCGATTTGCTTGTCATTGTTGGCGGAAATGGTGCCAACCTGGGCGATCATGTCGCCCTTGACGTCCTTGTGGAGCCTCTTGATCTCTTCGACGGCCACTTCGACGGCGCGCTCGATGCCGCGCTTGAGAGCGGTGGGGCTGGCGCCGGCGGCGACAGTCTTGACGCCTTCGCGGAAGATGGCCTGAGCGAGCACGGTCGCGGTGGTCGTGCCGTCACCGGCAACGTCGGAAGTCTTGGAAGCGACTTCACGGACCATCTGCGCGCCCATGTTCTCGAGGGGATCGCGGAGTTCGATTTCCTTGGCAACGGTCACGCCGTCCTTGGTGATGATGGGCGCGCCGAACTTCTTTTCGATCACCGCATTGCGGCCCTTGGGGCCGAGGGTGATCTTCACTGCGTCGGCTAGAGCGTTCACGCCGCGCAAAATCGCCTGGCGGGACGCTTCACCTGTTACAATCTGCTTCGCCATACTTTTAATTCCTCCTGATATTCTTCGTGCTGAACTGCGAAATTCTTAAGAGAAAAGAACGGGTCTGAAGACCCGCCACTACAGCTGGGCTAAAGCCCAGCCTCTACAACTGGGGACAACTACTTCTTGGCGGCCTTGGCGGCGCCGCTGAGCTTCGCGAGAATCTCTTCTTCGCGAAGGATGAGGAGCTCTTCGTCTTCGATTTTGATTTCGGTACCGCTGTACTTGCCAAAAAGGACGCGATCGCCCGGCTTGACGTCCAGGGGGATCAGTTCGCCCTTCTCACGCTTGCCAGCGCCCACGGCGATGATCTCGCCTTCCATGGGCTTTTCCTTTGCAGAGTCCGGGATGATGATGCCACCCCTGACGCTTTCTTTCTCTTCAATGCGCCTCACGATGACACGGTCGTGGAGCGGGGTCAGATTCACTGCCATCTTGAAAACCTCCGTAGGTGATCTTGCGGTTTGAACAACGGCTCGGAGCGAAAAAGGGGAATTAGCACTCCTCGTAGCCGACTGCTAATATAGCAGAAAAACTGGACATGTCAAGGGTTTCGCGGACAGAGGGACAAGATTGAGCCTCACTCGAAGGTTAAGTTAAGCCATTCATTTTCAGCGTGTTATATGGTGCAAGAAAAATATGACACTTGGTGATTGTGCTGCAGATAGCCCCCAGCGTAGAATCCGACGAGTTGGAGTGCGATGGAATTGCTGCTCTATGTCCGGCTCATAGGCTATACAGCGGGGACGCTGCTTCAGCTCTTTTGGATGGTGGTCATCCTCGGCTACCGGCGGCAGCGAAACTTTGAGCGCGTCTTCTTTTTTCTTTGTCTGGCGCTGTTCCTCTTTTACGGTGGATCACTCCTCGCGCTGAACGCGCAAATCCACTACGCGGTGCCGCCCGCGGCTCTTCAGGTCTTTGCGGGAACGCTACTTTACCTGGGTCTTTGTGCGTTGCCGCCGCTCCTGGTTCTTCTGCATCTTGAATATACGGCCACGCGCGGACTGCTAAAGAAGTCAGAGAATAAGCGATTGATCGTGCTGGCGGCGTGCGCACCCATCGTGTTTTTTGGACTGCGCCTCTATCCCCTGCTTGCCAATAATTCCGGCTTTGATCTGCTAGCACCGGGCAGAGCGCTGGGCTTCGCTTACGGAGTGTGGCTGGCCGCCGCCTTTTTGCTTTGCTCCTGGTGGCAAGGGCGATTGACAAACGATGCGCCCGACGCGACGCAACAGACTTTCCACAAACAACTGGCGAAATTCTTTCTAGTAATCGGCGTGCTTGTTCTGTTGCTGCATGTGGCCCCGGGACGCCAGAGCCTGTCCGGAGCGGAAGAATTCAGCACCGGGTTGGCACTGGTAGCGCTAATCCCGTCCGCGGCAATGATGTGGATGGTGCTGAAATTTAACTTCCTGAATATCGGACGGCAGAAAAATCTGGTGTACGCGGTGTCGGTCACTTTTCTGGCGTTACTTTATCTGAGCCTCGTCAGGCGGGTCAGCACGTGGCTGGAACCGGTGCTGCCGCCGGAAGCCACGGCGGCGATTCTCCTGTTCCTCCTGGTCGTTTTCATTGAACCGATCCAGCGGTTGTTCGGACGAAGGTTGCAGAAAACAGCCCAGAACGAGATGGACAGGGTGCAGCGGCTTACGATGGAAATTCAGGAAGAAGCGCGGCAAGGAAATCTAGCACAACTGGAGAAGTTCATTGAGAGACGGGTGAAAGAGCAGTTTGAACTTCGCGAAGTGCGGCTACGACTCATCCAAGGGGCCGCGTTGCCCGCGGATGTCACAGCTTCTGCCGAACCGCGAGCGGCCTTAGCGTTCGATTCGCGGGAATTTCAGATTCTGCGCGGCAATCAGAAGGAGGGCGTGCTCTACGCGGAACCGCATGGATCGGCAATCTCGGGTGATACCGTGGCGGCGCTGGAGTTTTTGTGCGAGCAGTTGCCGGGGGCGCTGGACCTTTGCAGGCTGATCGAGGAGAAGTTGCAATTGGAGAGGGAATTGGCGGAGCGCGAGCGGTTGGCGCTAGTTGGGCAGATGGCGGCGAGCATTTCGCACAACTTGAAGAACCCGCTGGGCTCGATCAAGACCATTTTGCAGGTGCAACTGGAGAATCCCGCGCTGCCGGAGTCGATTCGCGGGGAAACGAAAATGGTGCTGGAGGAAATCGGGAGGCTCTCGACCAAATTGAGCCAATTGCTGCAGTTCAGCCGTCCGCCGATTCGTGGAGGGAGTGCGGCGGGGAGTTGCGATGCGGCAGCAATCGTGGAGGAGGTAGTAGGCGTATTGTCGCACGAGGCGGAGCGACGGGGCGTGAAGTTGCAGACAAAAGTTTCGGGAGGCATCGCGAAAGTGGCGACCAGCGCCGAAGCGCTGAACGACATGGTGTCCAACCTGGTGGTGAATGCGCTGGAGGCTACGCCGCGCGGAGGGCATGTGATGGTGATGGGAGTATCGAACGACGGCGCGTGCGTTCTGGCAGTGGAAGATGATGGGCCGGGAATTCCGGCGGGACTGCGGGAAAAGATTCTGCAACCCTTTTTCACGACAAAGTCGCAGGGAACGGGATTGGGTCTGGCGATTGTGGCGCGGCGCGTGGCGGAGTTCGGCGGAAAAGTAGATTGGGAAAGCCCGGTGAGAGAGGGGCATGGGACGCGGTTTCGGGTGACACTGCCGATGGCCGAATTGAAGAACGAAGTAAAGAAGTAACGAAATAAGGAAAAGAGAATGACGAAGACAATTCTGATTGTGGATGACGAGCCGGCAGCGAGATACGGGCTGAGACGGGCGCTGGAAGGAAAGTACCGGATTGCGGAGGCGGATTCGGCGGAGGCGGCGCGCGAGGCGCTGCAGCGCGAACAGCCGGACCTGGTGTTGCTAGACGTGGTGCTGCCGGGGCAGGACGGGCTCTCGTTTTTGAGGTGGATGCGCGAGCAGGGAAGCGAAGTGGCCGTGCTGATGATCTCCGCGCTGGACACGGCGAAAACGGCTGTCGAGGCGCTACAGCTTGGCGCGGCGGACTATTTGGTGAAGGGATTCGAATTGGATGAGTTACGGCAGCGCGTGGCGAACCTGCTCAAGCTCGCTACGCTCGAAAAAGAAAATGACGCATTGCGGCGGCGATTGACCACCGAGGGACAGTTTGGACAGATGATCGGGCGCTCGGCAGAGATGCGCCGCGCTTTCGAAATGGCGGATCGCGTGGCGCCGACGGATTCGACGGTGCTGATTCTCGGGGAAAGCGGGACGGGAAAGGATTTGCTGGCGCAGGAGATTCACGCACGGTCGCCGCGAGCCGGGAAAGCGTACGTGGCGGTAAATTGCGCGGCGCTGCCGGAGACACTGATCGAATCGGAGCTGTTTGGGTATGAGCGCGGCGCGTTCACCGGCGCGGCGCAGCAGAAAAAGGGAAAATTCGAGCTGGCGTCGGGCGGGACGATTTTTCTCGATGAGATTGGAGACATGAATCCGGTGACGCAGGCGAAAGTACTCCGCGTGTTGGAAAATCGGACCATCGAGCGGCTTGGCGGCACGCAGTCGATTCCCGTGGACGTGCGGGTCATTAGCGCAACGCACCGCAATCTGGCGGCGGAGATTCGCGCGGGGAAGTTTCGCGAGGACTTGTTCTACCGGCTGCGTGTGGTAACTATTGAACTGTCGCCGCTGCGAGCGCATAAAGGAGACATTGCGCTGCTGGCGGAGACTTTTTTGCAGATGCATGGAGCGCGTCTTGGGAGAACAGCGCCGCTAAAGCGGGAAGCGATGGCGGCCATCGAGAAATACGATTGGCCGGGCAATGTGCGCGAGCTGAAGAATGCGTTGGAGCGCAGCTTGGTACTCAGCCGTGGTGATGAGATTGGTGTGGACGATTTACCGGCGGAGGTGGTCCACTGCGAGGCTATTTCGCACCGGCACGGCGGCGAGGAAGCGGACAACGGAATCGGCGAACGGGATTTTCGGGAGGCCAAGCGGAAGTTTGAAGTGGCGTACCTGACGAGGCAGCTTTCGGAGCATCGCTGGAACGTTTCGCGGACGGCGGCGACGATTGGATTGCACCGGCAGAGTTTGCAGGAGAAATTGCGCGAGCTTGGGATTCGGCGGCCGGGACGTGAGCCGTTGGAAGAAGAATAGGAATTAACACAGAGGCCGCAGAGAACACAGAGGGCACAGAGAAGAGAAATGGAGCAAAGAGCCAACGGATGACCAAGCTAATGGTTGCAGGATATGTGTTGGCGGGAGGTGGGAGCACGCGGTTTGGGCGAGATAAGGCGCTCGTCGAAATTGGCGGAAGGCCAATGCTCGCGCGAATGATTGAATTAATGCAAACCGCCACAGAAGAAGTGAAGCTAGTCGCGGTGCCGGGAAAATACCCCGGCTACCACGCGGAGATTGTCGCGGATCAATGGCCAGGAGAGGGGCCGCTGGGCGGAATCATCACGGCGCTGGAAGATGCGGGGAAGAGTTCACGCAAGAGCGAGTGGAACTTGATGGTCAGTTGCGACATGCCGTTCTTGACGAACGACTGGCTAAAATTCATGTGCGGGCGAGCAGCAGAGAGCAAGGCGCAGGCAGTGTTGCCACATTCGGCGTCCGGGCCGGAGCCCTTATGTGCATGCTATCGAACGGATGGGGCTGGCGCATTGCGGGCGGCGTTCGAAAGCGGCGTTCGGAAAGTGACCGAGGGATTGAAACACGTGAGCACGGAAGTGCTTGACGAGAAAGACTGGAAACGATTTGATAGCGCGGGGCGGCTCTTCTGGAACATGAACACGCTTGCGGACTATGAAGAAGCGCGACGGGTTCTGGAAGCGGGAGAAAGATGACCGACGTACTCAAGATCAGCCGGGGCGGACTGACCAATCTGAATCCCGGGCTTCAAGCCAGCTTGTCCGAAGCACAGAGCGAGCCGCTGTCGGAGAACTTTTTTGAATTTCGAGATGTCTGCAAAGGCTTTGACGACCGGCTGGTGTTGAATCACGTCAGCTTCGCGGTAAAACGAGGCGAGACGTGCGTGATCATGGGGCGAAGCGGCGTGGGAAAATCCGTTTCGCTGAAGCACATCATGGGGTTTCTGAAAGCGGACACCGGACAGATTTTCGTGGAAGGGATTGATATCACGAATTTCAGCGAAGTGCAGTTCGAAGAGATCCGGCGCAAAGTGACGATGGTGTTTCAGTCAGGGGCGCTCTTCGATTCACTCACAGTTCGGGAGAACATCGCGTTTCCGCTGGAGGGGCAGCCGGGCTTGGAGAATGAAGATGTTGACGCTTACGTGGAGAAAATCGCGGACATGCTGGAAGTAGATGAAGTGCTCGACAAAGTACCCAGCGAGCTTTCGACCGGCATGAAGCGTGCGGTGGCCATCGCGCGAGCTTTTGCGCAGAATCCCGAAGCGATTTTGTATGACGAGCCGACGACGATGGTGGATCCCATCATGGCGGGGCACATGGGCGATTTGATCCTGCGATTGAAGGGCGCGTTTCGCAAGACCTCGATCGTCGTGACGCACGATACGCATCTGGCGAAGAAACTTGCCGACGTAGTGGTCTTTCTTCAGGAGGGCAAGGTGGCCTTCTTCGGGCCGTGGGCCGATTTTGAGAGTTCCAAGGATCCGTTCCTCAGGAATTTCCGCATGCAGGATGAATTGATTCCGGCGCTGGACGTGACCCTGTGAGCCAGGAGAGTTCGGACGCGAACGCGACCCCGCCAGGATCGAGCAACGGTTCCTCCAATCCGATCAAACAATTACGCAAGGAGATGGGGTTCTGGGACGTCCTGCTTTTCAACATTGCGACGGTGCTCGGGCCGCGGTGGATTGCGGCGGCGGCGCACAGCGGGACGTCTTCGATCAGTCTCTGGGTGCTGGCGGCGGTTTTCTTTTTTGTGCCGTCGGCGCTTGTGATCAACGAACTCTCTTCACGCTTCCCGAATGAAGGGGGTTTGTACATCTGGGCCAAGGAAGCCTTCGGTGATTTCCACGGCTTCGTCGCCGGCTGGACCTACTGGACCTACACGGTTTTTTATTTTCCCGGGTTGCTGCTGGCCAGCGCAGCGATGAGCGCGTACATCATAGGGGAGGGCGGAGCGACGCTGGAGCACAACCGCCAGTTTCTTCTTCTTGTTTCCCTGGGATACCTGCTCGTTGCCGTCACGCTGAACATCATCGGGCTGAACATCGGGAAATGGCTCCAGAATGCCGGCGGTGTCTCGACGTACGCGCCACTGTTGATACTGGTGGCTCTAGGAGGATTTCTTTCGCTGCGTCATGGCTCGGTGACGCACCTGACCTGGTCAAACGTTTTGCCGGTTTGGAATTGGGACACGGTAAATTTCTGGTCGCAGATCGCTTTTGCCTTCACCGGGCTTGAACTCGTCTCAGCGATGAGCCAGGAAGTCCGTGATCCGCAACGGACGCTGCCTCGCGCCGTTTTTGCCTCGGGAGCACTCATCGCTGCTATGTACGTCGCCGGGACGATGGCGGTAATGGCTCTCGTTCCTCCAGCCGATGTCTCCACCACAAGTGGCGTATTCCATGCCATCACTGTGGGCTCAATCGCGCTGAAGATCGGATCATTGGGAATAGTCGCGGCGCTGCTTGTCACCGTGGGCAATGCCGGGGGAGTGGGGAGCACTGTAGCCGGAATTGCGCGCGTTCCGTTTGTGGTCGGCATTGACCGGTATCTGCCGGCGGCATTCGGAAAAATTCATCCGCGATGGAAGACACCGTACGTATCAATTGTCGTGCAGGCGGTTGTATCGGGCTTGGTTTTGTTCCTGAGCCAGATCAGGAGCTCAACGGTTCAGGCGGCCTATCAGATTTTGATCGATGCGGGGATCATCCTGTATTTTATTCCGTTTTTGTACATGTTCGCAGCGGCGATCAAATTGTTCGGGCGACGCGACCGCTCGGAGAATAAGGATGCCGTGCTGATTCCTGGCGGCAAAGCCGGCGTGTGGATTATCAGCGCTCTTGGTTTTGTGATTGTATTAGTTGGAATCATCGTGTCGCTCGTTCCGCCGGGAGATGCCTTAGACAAGCTCGGGTTCGAATTGCGGCTGGTCGGTGGAACCGCGGCAACGATTGCGCTGGGGCTAACATTGTACTGGCGCGGGGCGCGGGCGAAGAGCGCCGAGGGCTTGGGAAGCTAGTAGTTGGACCACAATCCCGGGGTAGCCAGTTCGCCGAGATTGTTGTCCGGGTCGCGGAAGTACAAGCTGGTGCCGCCGCGGGGCCAGTGAAGGCGCGTCTCGATTTTGATTTCATGCCGGCTCAGATGTTCTTCCCATGAGACAAGATCTTCCGCGGCAATGGCAAATGCAAAATGAAGCGGGCCATTGCCGTCGTGCGGCCCAAGGGTGCCCGACGGCACTTGCGTGAAGGTATTCGAGGCGCCGCGTTTGAAAAGCAGCAAAACACTTCGTTCGCCGAAGCCGTAGGCGCGAATGCGATCGTCGCTCATCATTCGTGTGAGGCTAAACACGTCTTCGTAAAAGCGGGAAGCGCGGTCGAGATCATCCACGTAGAGAGAGGTTTCGAGCACGCCGTTAAGCGCGGGCATGTTAAAAGCCTTGCTCGATGAGCCGCGCGATAGTGAGCTGCGAATCCGCCGGGGCGGAGAAGTGGCCTGCTTCTAGATACCGCGCGACATATTTTCCGATGACATCGCCTTCGAGATTGACGGCGTCGCCGGGTTTGCGGTCGCGTATATTGGTGTGCTCATAGGTGTAAGGAATGACGGCGACTTCGGCGATGTTGTCGTGCCAGCGAGCGACGGTGAGACTGATGCCGTCAATGGTGATCGAGCCTTTCGGCACAACGTAACGGGCGAATTCCGGGGGGACCTGCACGCCAAACCACCAGTTCTCTCCTTCGGAGGTCAAGTGCGCTACGCGGCCGATGGTGTCTACGTGGCCGAGAACGAAGTGCCCGCCGAATTCCTTGCCGGCGGTGAGCGGTTGTTCCAGATTGACGCGTGCGCCTTGTGCGAGCGTGCCGCCCTTCGCGCCAAAGGAAGTCTTGCAAATCGTTTCACCGGAAAGGTCCGCCGAGAAACGGCCGTGGTGAATCTCAACGATGGTCAAACAGCAGCCATTCACGGCGATGCTGTTCGAAACGGCAAGCGACGGCGCGACCGAAGGAGCATGGATGGTAATGCGCCCGCCATCTTCCCGAAGGTCCAGTGAATCGAGCGTGCCTTGATGTTCGATAATGCCGGTGAACATAGTTGGTTCTTATTTCCCCCTTGATTATACGCGTGCAACCAGTTGAAAGTTGAAAGTGCCTGAATGCGGGAGCGTGGTAGCTGGGAACCTCCCAGGAAGACCAAGAGTGCGATGAAAGCGTGCGTATTACGAGCGCCGGCTAAGATTGAAACGAATCCGCTAGAGTTCGTGGATGTCGCGACGCCTGTGCCGGGCGATGGGGAAGTGCTCGTGCGGGTGCGCGCCTGCGGCGTGTGCCGGACGGATTTGCACGTGATCGAAGGCGAACTGCCTCCTCGGAAGTCGCCGGTGATTCCGGGCCACCAGGTTGTCGGCATTGTTGAAAAACAAGGGACGAAAGCCCGGCGATTTGCGACTGGCACCCGCGTCGGGATTGCCTGGCTGCACAAGACGGACGGAACGTGCAGTTACTGCCGGATTGGGGCGGAAAATCTTTGCGACAATCCGCTGTTTACGGGTTACAGCGTGGATGGAGGCTACGCCGAATACATCGTCGCTCCGGAGAATTTTGTTTATGAAATTCCGGAAGGGTTTCCCGACGAACAGGCGGCGCCGCTGCTTTGCGCGGGGATCATCGGATTCCGGTCGTTGCGGCTTTCGGGAATCAAGCGGGGCGGGCGGCTGGGCTTTTATGGCTTCGGCGCCGCGGCGCATGTGGCGATCCAGGTGGCTCGGCACTGGGGCGTGGAAGTGTTTGCATCGACGCGCGATGCGCGTCATCAGAAGCTGGCGCTGGAACTGGGCGCCGCCTGGGCCGGAGGGACGTTTGATGAGCCGCCGGAAAAACTGGATGCCGCGATTGTGTTTGCGCCTGCCGGAGAAATTGTTCCCGCTGCGCTAAAAACGCTCAAGAAAGGAGGGGTGCTCGTTCTCGGCGGCATTCACATGAGCCCGATCCCGTCGTTCAGTTACGACTTGCTGTATCAGGAGCGCATGATCCGCAGCGTCGCCAATAATACGCGGCAGGATGGCGAAGACTTCCTGCGCGTCGCGGCGGAAATCCCCGTTCGCATGCACATTCAAGTGTTTCCGTTGAAAGAGGCCAACCGAGCGCTCAATCTGCTCAAGAACGATGCCATCCCCGGCGCGGCGGTTCTTCGAGTCAGTGAGTGACCCAGTCTATTTCTTGTAAACGTCGCGAAGATAAGTTTCGATCGCCAAGTCCGGACCGAACTGCTGTGTGCGCATGTCGCGCAGGGGAGGCTGGTGAAGATTCGGAGCGAGGACGAAAGGTACACGGTCCTCGCCCGAGATCTTGGGCGCATAGAAGAGTACCATTTTGTGGACGATGCCCGCGGCAAGCGCTGCGCCGTTGAGGGTTGGGCCGGCTTCGAGCATAACGCTGAGAATTTCGCGGCGACCCAGTCCGGCCAGGATGTCTTTCAATTTGATCCGGCCGCCCTGCGATCTCTGGCGGACGACTTCGACGCCCGCGCTTTGGAGCTTGCGCGAATTGGCAGAGTTGAGCGGGGCAGCGGTGAAGACCAGAAGATCGTCGTCGGAAGTCTTGACGATTCGAGATTTGGGCGAGAGCCGCAGGTCCGAATCGAGGATGACGCGCAGCAACCGCCTGCGGCGTGGGAGACCGCTCCGGTCGGTGAGCAAGGGGTCGTCGGCGAGAATCGTGCCGATTCCTGTCATCAGCGCATCCGAACCGTGGCGCATGCGGTGAACTTCCGCGCGGGATTCCTCCGACGTAATCCAAGCTGAACTGCTGCGCTTGCCGGTATTCTTACCGGGCTTCTTGCCGGATGGCGGCAGAGCAAGCTGGCCATCCAAAGTTAACGCCGACTTCAACGTGACAAACGGCTTGTTCGTGCAAATCCAGAAGGCAAACGCTTCATTGACCCGGCGCGCTTCCTCTTCGGAAACGCCTGTCAATACTTCGATGCCCGCCGCGCGCAGACGCTCGAAACCGCGGCCGGAGTTGACCGCGTTCGGATCCTCCATCGCGGCTACGACGCGCTGGATGCCGGCAGCGATGATCGCTTCCGTGCAGGGCCCGGTGCGCCCCGTGTGATTGCAGGGTTCGAGATTTACGTAAAGCGTTGAGCCGCGCGCCTTCTCGGCTGCCGATTTCAACGCGACGATTTCCGCGTGATCGCGCCAGTCGTATTGATGAAAGCCTTCGCCGACGATCTGGCCTTCGCGCGCGATGACGCAGCCCACCATGGGATTCGGGCTGGCCAAGCCAACGCCTTTGCGCGCCAGCGCAAGCGCGTGTTGCATGAAGCGGATGTCGTGTGCGTCCACGGTTAGTCGAAGAGAGAATTGGCGTATGTCTCGGCGTCGAACGGAACCATGTCGTTGATTTGCTCGCCGGTGCCCACGAAGCGGATGGGCAGGCCAAGTTCTCGCGAGATGGCGACCACGATGCCGCCCTTGGCGGTGCCATCGAGCTTGGTCAGGATGATGCCGGTGACGGCGACCGTGGAAGTAAACTCGCGCGCCTGGGCAAGACCGTTTTGTCCCGTGGTGGCGTCGAGAACCAACAAAACATCGTGCGGCGCGCCGGGAATGACTTTTGCGGCGGTGCGCTTCATTTTTTCAAGCTCGGCCATGAGGTTCGATTTGGTGTGCAGGCGGCCTGCCGTATCAACGATGACGACATCGGCGGAGCGCGCCTTGGCAGCGGCTACTGCGTCGTAAACAACAGCCGCGGGATCAGCGCCGGATTTCTGCTTGATGACCTCGATGCCGTTGCGCTGCGCCCAGATTTCCAGTTGCTCGACCGCGGCGGCGCGAAATGTATCTGCCGCGCAGAGCACGACGCTGCGTCCTTCTTGGCGGAGGCGGTTGGCAAGCTTTCCGATGCTGGTGGTTTTTCCTGCGCCGTTGACGCCGACAATGAAGATGACGCGCGTCCCGCCCCCGTTTTGCGAAGTGGCGATGCCGCTGGCGGCTGCCACATCAGGCCGGACGGGGGCATTCAGGATTCGAACAATGTGCGACTTGATCTCGCGCTTGAGTTGAGCGGCGTCGGAGAGCGCGTTACGGTCCATTTTTTCGCGCACCGCATCCAGAATCTCGCGCGTCGGCTTTACGCCGAGATCAGCGGAGAGCAGCGCGGTCTCCAAATCCTTCAGAATCGAAGAATCGATCTTGCGCTCGCCCAGAAAAACGGTATCGACAGCCTCCGAGAGCGCCGCCTTGGTCTTGCTGACGGAGTTCTTCAGCTTCTCGAGAAACGTCGGCTCCGGTTCGTTTTTGTCAAAAAGCGAAATCATACGGTCGCGCGCTACTACATTGGCGCAACTCAAAATTGTAGCAGAAGCCGCCTCTGAGCTCGTTATCTTGCAAGCGTCGACGCGCAGCTCTTGTCTTGAGTACCGCCGAAGAATGACGCTACTCTCATCACAAATAAGACAGGGACCGTCGGAGATGAATTGATCAGACGTGGACTTCAACGGCGCTGAGGCGAAGCTTGCCGCCGGTGACGGCGGACTCGAGGGCGGTGACGACGACGGCGTCGAATTTCGTTCCGGTCAAGCTGCGAATGCGCTCGAGCGCGAAATCCAGATCCATGGCGGTCTGATACGGGCGGTTCGTGGTCATGGCATCCAGCGTATCGGCGACGCCGATGATGCGTGCCATCAACGGAATCTGCTGGCCCTGTAAACCGTAAGGATAGCCGCGGCCGTCCATGTGTTCATGGTGCAGCTCAATGCCCGGGAGCATTTCCTTCAGTTGCGAAACGGGGCGCATGATGTTCGCACCTTTCACGGTATGCTGCTTCATCAATCCGAATTCCTCGGGCGTCAGCGCGCCGGGCTTTTTCAGCACGCGATCCTCGACGCCGATTTTGCCGACGTCGTGGAGCAGCGCGGAGATGCGCAGCTTGTCGAGTTCTTCCGTCGAAAGCCCCAGCTCCTGGCCGATCAATGTCGAATACTTGGCTACGCGGCCGGAGTGACCGCGCGTGTATGGATCCTTTTCGTCGATGGCCGCGGCAAGCATGCGGATGGACCCGATAAACAGCTCGCGGTTTTCCTCGGCGGCTTCCTTCAGGCGTTCGATGTACTCTTCGATGTCGCCAGCCATTTTGTTGAAGTTTTCCGCGAGCTCGCTAATCTCCAATGCGCCGCGCACGGGAGAGCGCTGGTGAAACTCGCCGCGGCTGATGGCGCGAGTGGAGGCAGCCAGTCCGCGGATGGGTTCGCTTATGCCCACCGCGAAGAAATAACCGACAAGAATCGCCGCCAGAATGACAACGCTGACGAACGCCAGCGCCTGCTGGTTCAGCTCCGTCACGCCCGTGTCGGTCTGCGCCTTATCGAGGCCGCGCTGCGCAATGACCGCCCAATTCAGGTCCGGAACTGTACTGTATGTGCCGATCATTTCGACCGGGTGCTTCTTGCCACCTTCCTTAAAGCGAATCGTTTCCGTATTGCGCAGCTCCTGCGGCAGCGCCTTCACCTGCGCGACCAGGGCGTTGCTGCTGGCGTCCGCGCCGGGAACGAAGTTCTTCAGGTCCGGATGCGCCACGATGTGGCCGCTGTGGTCCACGAGAAAAACGGTTCGCCCCCGGACGCTGGCGTCCAAAAGCCGCTGAAGGATGGGGTCCAGCGAAACAACCGCGGCGAGCATGCCCGTGAAATTGTCATTCACATCTTTCAGCGGAACGGCCACGACGAAGGCAGGCCTGCTATCCGGCGCCAGCGCCAGTGGGTCGCTACGGAACTCTACCTGCACCTGCTGCGATTGCAGGCAGGTGACGAACGCGCGCTGCAGCGTCTTCGCAACAAATGGATCCTGTTCGGCGCGGAAATTTCCCTGCGAGGCGCTGGTGCCTTTCCCGGACTTTCCCACGGCGGTCAGGTAAATGAACGTGTTGCGATTGCTGTCCACAAAGTTTCCCAGCAAGCGCGTCACTTTGGGTTCGGCCGCCGGATCTTCAACGTTGTCAATCAGACCTGTGAGAGCGAGAATCTGGCGCTCGCTCTGGAGCTGCTGCGACAGGTTGGATTCGAAAAGCTGAATTTCCTGCGCTAGCGAACGCGTCAGGTCCGTCTGCTGCAGTCGCTCGGTATCCACCAGCTTGCTCTGGCTGAGCTGCAGGACCTGGCGGTGATAGAGACCGATGGGGAGCACACTGACCATCAATAATGCGCCCAGGACAAGCCAGAGGATGCGCACGTGCCCGGCGCGCAGGCGGTTCAACGGAGATTGAGAGGTGGGCGGCATTCCAATTCTCTATTGTAGGCGAGCCGGAGAGGCGCGGGAGGTCCAGCAGGGGGAGGCGTCTCGCAAGTGCAACTGGGACTTTAGTACTAGCGGCGGAAAAAGTGGTCAGTCGTCAGTGATCCGTCTTCAGTTGGCGGGAGCCAATCGGCAGTGTGCAGTGCCGCTAATCGGTTGCTGGTGCTGGATTTAGCCGTTATCGCAGGTTGCCGCAGCATCTTATGGCTTGGGACTACTCCCGCTTCAGCGGCCGTTCCATGATCTCCCGGATGGCAACTTTCGCCGATTTGCCTTGATGCAGGATGGCGTCTACCTGCACCGTGATGGGCATCTCGATGTGGTGTTCGCTCGCCAGCGCCAGCAGTGGCGCGGCGGTCCCTACACCTTCGGCAACCATGCGCATGTTCGCGAGGATTTCCCGGAGAGGGTGTCCTTTGCCGAGTTCGATTCCCACATGGCGATTGCGGCTCAGGGAACCCGTACAAGTGAGCACCAAATCGCCCAATCCTGCCAGGCCGCCAAGCGTTTCCGCCCGCGCTCCCAACGCCACGGCCAAACGCGTCATCTCCGCGAGGCCGCGGGTGATCAGCGCGGCAAGAGTATTTGAACCCAGCCCCAATCCTTGGCAGGCGCCTGCAGCGATGGCCATCACGTTTTTCATCGCGCCGGCTAGCTCCACGCCCAGGACATCGTCGTTGGTATAAAGCCGGAACGACGGCGTGGCGAACTCTTCCTGCAGACGAGTCGCGACGGTGACGTCGCGTGAGGCCAACACGACCGCGGTGGGTTCGCCACGCGCCGCTTCCGCCGCAAAGGACGGTCCGGAAAGCACGGCAATGCGCGGAGAAAACTTGGGCGCGGCGGTTTGCTGAAGAACCTGAGCGAGCACGGCACTCATCCGCAGGTGTGTTCCAGGCTCGAGTCCTTTTGTTGCGCTGACATAAATCATCTCATGCGAAAACCGAGGAAGGGCCTCCGTGTAGACATCTCTTGCGTGCGCTGAGGGCATCGCGCCCACGACGATCGTCGCACCGGAAACAGCTTCTTTGATACCGTTCGAAATGTTTACGTGCACAGGAAGAAGGTGCTGAGGCAAATAATTTTGGTTTTCGCGTGTGCGGCGCAGGCTGGTTACGAGTGCTGCGTCATGCACCCACAGCGAGATCTCGTGTCTGCGTTCGCTACGCGAGAAGACAATCGCCAGCGCCGTGCCCCAGCCACCACCGCCAAGAATGGCGATCTTCGTCATTCTTCATCCTTCTTTCTGCTAAAGGTAAATCGAGGCTCCACTCCTTCGACCAGGCGCCGCAGATTTCCATTGTGCTTGTAAACGATGAGCAGCGCCGCAGCGAGCGCGCCAAACGTTATCACGAGGGGCGGGGCGTGATGTGGCGCCCAGAAAAAGTAGAGCAGGAGCGGCATCGCGGCTGCGGCAGCAATCGAACCCAGCGAAACAAGTCGCCAGAACAGCACGATTAGAATGAACAAGATTACATCGCCAAGAAAAGCTATCGGACACAGCGCGAGGAATACTCCGGCGGCGGTAGCGACGCCTTTGCCCCCTTTGAATTTGAGCCAAACAGGGAAGCAGTGACCGACGAGTGCGGCGAGCCCTGCGATCATCATCCAGGTGGCGCTGTCGTTCGAAAGCTTTGCGGCAAGAAAAACGGCGACGGCCCCCTTCGCAGCGTCCAGGATCAATGTCAGGATCCCGGCTGGCAGTCCCGCGGCGCGCACCACGTTCGTTGCGCCAATATTGCCGCTGCCCGTTTTGCGGACGTCTTTGCCGCCGAAAAGCTTTGCGAGGATCAGTCCGAAGGGAATTGAGCCGAGAAGATAGGCAACGAAAGGAATCGCCAGTAGAGTCGCCAAAATCCAGGTCGAAATCATGCTCGGCTAGGCCTCCGCGGCAAACGGGAACGATTGCAGCGTAGTGTACTCCGCCCCCGCAGGTTTCAGCTTGCTTTCGATGAGATGGAACTGGTTTGTGCGTAGCGAGCCGAAGTCGCGCGACGCGTTAGCCGCAATCGTAGCGCGAAATGGATCCGTCAGTTTTGGCGATTCGAACCCCGCGAGCGTTAAGTGGGGGGAGAAGGGACGCTTTTCCCGCGGAATCCCGGATTTTTCGGCAGCGCCCTCGATGTCGGCCGCGAGCGCTTTCAGATTCGCCGACGCTTCAATTCCGGCCCAGAAAACGCGCGGATGTTTTTCATTTGGGAAGAATCCCAGGCCTCGGAACTCCAACGTCACTGGAAGATTCGAACGCACGCCGGGCAGAGCCGTTCGAATCGACTCCAGCTTTGTGTTTGGAACTTCGCCGATGAATTTGAGCGTGACGTGAAGATTCTCTGCGCGCACCCACTTGGCCTGCGGTGCGATGGCACGAAGTTCGCGGATTAATGCGGCGAGATTTTCCCTCACCGCAGTGGGAATCTCCAGCGCAACAAACAGGCGCACGCCTCAGGACCTCTTGGAACCACGCGCCGGAGGCTCACCGCCGTTGTAGAGGAAATGGATGCGCACCATATCCAGTCCCAGTTGCGATGCATGCCAGCGAATGGCCTCGCGGTCGCCGGGGAAACGAACGCCGCGCTCTTTGACACCGCCGGCGTGCGAAAGCGCAATGTGTACCGTGCCGACTGGCTTTTCTTCGCTCCCGCCGCCCGGTCCGGCAACCCCGGTAATGCCAACGCCCAGCGTGCTACCGGAGCTGCGGCGAATGCCGTCCGCGAGCGCGATCGCCACTTCGCTGCTGACTGCGCCTTTCGACTGAATCAGTTCCTGCGGGACATCAGCCCACGCGGTCTTCAGGTCATTGCTGTAGCACACCACGCCGCCCAAAAAATACGACGAGCTGCCCGCAATGCTCGTGAGCCGCTGCGCCAGCAGTCCGCCGGTGCAGCTTTCCGCGGTGGAAATTGTTGCGCTGTTCATCGTCAGTATGCGCGCTACGACTTCGTCGAGCGAGGAACCGTCCTGTGAAAAAATCCGGTCGGTCAGGGCCAGCTCAAAGCCCTGCACGATTTCATCCAGCGTTTTTTGCGCGTGCGAGGCATCGTCGGTCCATAGCCGCAAGTGAATCTGAATTTCGCCCGGAGCCGCCAGGATCGTCGTGTTCACATCGCTGTAGCGCGTATAGATGGGCTTGATGCGCTGCTCCACCGCGGATTCACCCATCCCCGCCACTCGCAGTTCCCGGTGAAACATTCGAATGCCCGAGCTACGCCTCTCCAGGCGCGGCAAAACCTGTTCCTGGTACATGGGCTTTAATTCGCGTGGCGGGCCGGGAAGCAGCGCGATGAATCGCCCCTTGTCTTCGAGCCACAGGCCGGGCGCGGAGCCACGCGGATTCTCTAGAACTTCCGCGCCTTCCGGCACCATTGCCTGGCGCACGTTCACGGCGGGCATCTCGCGCCCGAGTTGCCGGAAGCGCCCTTCGATGTAGCGCAGAATCGCGTCGTTGAGGATCAGCTTGCGACCCAGAAGGTCCGCCGCGGTTTCCCGCGTGAGGTCATCTTCGGTCGGGCCCAGTCCGCCGCTGGCGATAATCAGTGGCACGCGGTCCAAGGCGTCGCGAAACGCTTCGGCCAGCAACTCGCGGTTGTCCCCGACTATCGTCTTGCGCACCACCTCGATGCCCAGCTTGTTCAGCTCCTCGGTCAGGAAGAGCGAGTTGGTATCCAGGCGGTCCGGAGTCAGCAGCTCCGAACCAACGGCGATGATTTCTGCTTTCATCTGGTCAACTATCCGGTCAAAGGCAAGCCGCGCACATCCCAGTCCAGGGTGAAGAGCGCCCCGGTGACTGCGTTTTGCACTTGCGTGCTCGTCGCCAAAATGGCGCGGCCGGAGGGCAGCAGCGCGAGGCCGACCAAGCCAGAGCCACTCAGGACCACGTCGGCATGCGCCAGCGCGGTGACGCGAACAATTCCGCGCCGTCCCGCATAAGAAGCAGCCACGTAAAGATTTCCGTCGCGATCGAAAGCCAGTCCTTGCGGGCGGCCGAGGCCGCGGAAAAAAACGCTGACGTCCCCGCCCTGCGTGATCCGGTGCACGCGGTCGAAGCTCGAAGTTGTCGGTCCGGTGACGTACAAATCGCCGCTCGGGTGGAACGCCAAGTGATACGCGGCGACAGACGGCTCCAGCGTCGCAAACACAAAAATCTCACGGCTCGGGCTAATTTTGAAAATCGTGCCGCTGCGGTCGCCGACATACAGATTCCCCACGCGATCGAACGCGATACCCGTGGCGATTCCCATGCCCTCGATCCATTCTTCGGCGCGCCCGTCGGGCGTGATGCGATGAATCGTGCCGTCATTTCGGCAGGAGACAAAAAGATTGCCGCTGCGGTCCAGCGCCAGCCCGCTGGGATTCACCAGCGACGTCACAAACGGCTTCACGCTGTAGTTCGCCGTAATTTTGTAGAGCGAGACGGGTACGCGCTGCCCGCGCGGGCCGGAAAACGTTACGTAAATGTTACCCTCGAAATCCACCGCGGGATTTGTCACCGGATGAAGGTTGTCCGCGATTTGCAGACCGATATGCACGGGGTGTGGCGGGCTCTCGTGACCGGATGTGGCCACGCGCACGGCACCGCCGCTCGCGCTTTCCGGCACGCGCGCGATCAAGCGATTTTCGCTGGTGAGCGCCAGGCTGGCTTCCGCTTCACCGAAGAGCACCACCGGGCGTGCCTGAGCGCGCGAGGCGAAGCCGCGTCCATGAATGGTGATCTCGCCGCCTGGGATGGCAGCGTCAGGCGCGACTCTCTCAATGTGCGGAATGCCGTTCTTTTCTGCCGAGGACCCGAAGCCGAATTTCATACCCAGCCAATGTGAAACGTCAGAAGACCAAAGTGTAACGCGATACGCAGCAGAATTGCAGCGTAGATGCCCGCCATCCAGTCGTCCGCCATAATTCCCCAGCCGCCCGGCAATTTTTCCAGCCGCCGGATCGGCCACGGCTTCCAGATGTCGAACACCCTAAAAAGTATAAAACCGAGCAAAAGGTATTTCCAATTCACGAGGCTTAGCGCGAAGAAAATCGCGAACGTAGAGAAGTCCATGTGCGCGGTGAAGTGCGGCAGAGCAATCGGAATCAGCGGAAGCAAAAGAGTGAGATGCTGACCGGCCACTTCATCGATGACCACGAACTGGGGATCTTCGATTCCCGCGTAGACGGCAGCCCTTGAGGCACTCCACACACCAATCGCCACCAGTAGGACGAGCAGGGCTAGTGCGCAGATCACCGGCAGAGCCAGGATAGAGTTATGAATGTCGCTGCCCGGTACAAGGAAATTCTGATCCGTCAAAACCGCGTCTGAATCGGGATGCATAGGCGAAAATCCGCCGAGCGAGGTTGGCCGCAGAAAAAAAACTGCCGAGAGGTAGGCGGTCGCAACGCCCACGAGCGATCCAAACGTACCTGGCGCTTTGGGGATGTAGCCGACGCCGAGCGCAGTCGCAATCGCCAGCGCGAGTTTCGGCTTCTTGCGCGGTAACTCCGGTGCCGCCGCGACTTCAGTGCTTGGAGTCATTCGGTTCGTCCAGATCAAGCAAGATGGTCTTGCGTTTATCGCCGGTGATCTCTTCCTCGTCAAAAATAGGATCCGAGACTACATATTTCTCGCTCGCCCAGTTGCCGAGGTCGCGTTCGCGGCAGCGTTCGCTGCAAAATGGAAAGTCCGCGTGTACCGCGGAATCGGTCTCAACTTTGCAGATCGGGCATTTATGTTTCATCGCGTGTTTCTCTTCTCAGCGAACTCTGTGCTCTCTGCAATAAGAAAAGCCCACACAGTTACCGCAAAGAACACGGAGTTCCCGGGGACCATTTCTTTGAAGATGAGAGTATAGCTCAGGCCAGGACGCGGAGGGGCGCCCCAGTTGCGATACGATGGAGCTTTTCGACTGGTGGTACAGACGGAATTGAAGTCGCCGCGACAGTACTCCGTTCAGCGAGCCGCGGCAGAATTTCGAGCACACGCCCGATCAAGTCGTAAGCATCGGATTTGGTGATTTGCACTCGCGCGACGTCCCCCGCAATCGCGACTTCTCCGCCGGGCAATTCGATATCCGTCAGATAAAGCTTTCCGTCAATCTCCGGCGCCATGCCTTCGAGCCGCGCTTCCCAAACCAGCGGATTGTCCTTCGACGGCCCTTCCATCAGAGCAGTGAAAGTTTGTTTCTTCGCGGCACGGTATTTCGCGCGCAGATTCTCTCGCGAAATTTTCTTTTGAATGGACATCAAATGGTTACGGCGGCCGGTAATTGTTTCCGCGTCGACTTTTTCATCCAACGAGTAGCTTCCGGCGTTGTCCACGTCCGAATATTCAAACACGCCCATCCAGTCGAGCTTCGCGGCCTTCACAAAATCGCAGAGCTCGTCAAAGTCGGATTCCGTTTCGCCCGGGAACCCCACGATGAACGAAGTACGCAGCGCAACGCCCGGAATGGTCCGGCGCATGCGCTCCAGCAATTTCAAAAATGCGTCGCCGTTCGAACCGCGCTTCATGAGCGCCAGCACCTTGCGGCTCGCGTGCTGCAGCGGCATGTCCATATATTTCGCGAGCCGCGGATATGCCGCGATGGTATCCAGTAATTTCTGCGTCACGCGGTTCGGATACGCGTACAGAAATCGCACCCAGAGCAGATCCTCGACGTGGGAGAGCTTCTCCAGCAACTGCGCCAACCCATCCCTCAAACCGAGGTCTTCGCCTATCTCTGCAGTTGCGCGCTTCGAAAT
>Ga0207061_1026_pt3 | contig 34626 bp, 32 predicted proteins | sample Alteio_BWMinCont_31_FD_153275 | JGI IMG/M metagenome (GOLD analysis project Ga0207061, IMG submission 153275) | Enriched cells from forest soil in Barre Woods Harvard Forest LTER site, Petersham, Massachusetts, United States -... | ecosystem: Environmental > Terrestrial > Soil > Temperate forest >... | reverse complement strand
CTGCATGAAATTCTTGTAGCCACGCGCGTTGCACAATTGGTTTGCCAAATTGTTGACCTTCCAGATAACTTTTGCTTATCAACTGAGTTATATTTTTATAACCCTGCATATTTTGACACAGAAATAGTGCTTTTGTTGGTTGGTTAGGTTGCTGAGGATTTTCAATATAGAGATCACTGCCGATTATAGGCTTGATACCTGCTGCTAACGCCGCCTTGTAAAACTTCACCATCGCAAACAGATTTGCTTGGTCGGTGATAGCAATTGCTGGCATTTGCATGGCTGCCGCGTCTGCGACCATGTCGTCGATTCTTAATAGACCATCTACTAGAGAGTATTCGGTATGGCACTGTAGATGAATAAATTGCGATAGCATGAGACGAGACCTTGTTGTAAAGTTAGTATTGCCTTAGAATGATTATGCCTGATTTAACGGAAATTTGTAGGGTGATTATTTTGAAAAAACGCTTTTTATTAGTGCTAGCCTCAATTACTTTGGTCATTGGCTGTAGTTATTTCCTAACTGGCAAGGTAATTCAGAAAAATTACTACGAAACGATTGCCAAAATTAATACGCAACCAAATATTAAAGTCAATCTGTTAAATTATAAACGTGGTTTAATCCATTCTAGTGCAGAGCTAGAGGTGGCAGTTGGAGCAGATAACCCTGCTACAACACAAATTATCCCGTTGCAACAGGTTATAACCCATGGACCTATTATAGCCATGCACACTCCTAATGGTTACAGGGTAAAAATTTTAGCTGGGCAAATAAGGTCCAGTCTGGGTGTCGATATGCAGCAAATGCTGCAGACCGCCACGAAATCAGAACATCCGCTAACGATAACCACAATCGTTGATTTTTCAGATCAAGCGACGACCTGGTTAAATCTTACCGCCATAGATCAAACTACTGAAACTGAATTTCACGTACAGTGGGATGCTATAACTGGCGAAATCAAGCATGATCTGAATTTTGCGAATTACAAGGGTGTTATTAAATTACCGTTGTTGGAAATGCACAAGCCGAGCTGGCAATTTAAGATCTCTGATTTGGCTTTAAATTTAGACACTTCACGCCAAGAAAGTAACTACATAAGCAGTAATATTCTTAAAGCCAAGACTATACAGTATAGCAAACAGGGCCAAGAGTTAATCAAGCTAAACGACGTTAGTACTACCCTAGCGTTTGCGAACAAGGCCGATAATTTGACTCTGGACTTGATTGCCAATGTTGCGAGCTCGCAGATTGTGCAGCAACAATTTAGCAACGACACTATCAAATTGCAGGCAAACTATATAAATCGTGCCACGTTAGAGCATCTACCAAGAATTAGTGCTTTAACCCCTAAGGCGACTATAGATTTGATGCAAGAACTCACGGTCGATAGCACAGAATTAACTTTTGAACTTCCTAAGCATTTTACCGAAGCTTTATTATCTTACGTAAGTTTTGAGATGTACCGTGCTAGCCCATTAGGCAAATATGACCGTCGCCCGGAACAAACTGTACTACAGGACATCAGCGGCAGCATTAACAAGCTCGTAAGCGGCGCAGTTAAGCAACAGCTATTCCTGGACAAGGGCGAGTATTATGCATTGAATTTTAATCGCGGTACAACTGCGGAAGCGAATCAAGGTTAGATCAATTTAGAATGCAGCATTATCGCCACTTCGGACAGGGAGAGTCTGGAGTATTTACTAGGGAGAATACAATTGACGATCTAGTTGGTACCTCTAACGTTGGTCCTTGTGTAGTGCTGTTTCTGCACAATCGCATAGCAAAAGACTGCTATGCAATCCATTTTGATGATCGAATTCATTTTGCAGCAATAAGACGACAGATCAGAAAATATATTGGGGTAAAACAAAATCTCAAAGATTTACAAGCATTTTTAGTTGGCGGCTGGGTTTTTTTCAAAAACAGCGACCATGCGGCGATTCAATTATTAGATTGGTTGAAAAAGCTAGGGGTTAACAACAATATAGATAAGCTATACCAGAAACATGGCACCCCTAGCGATACCAGACGCATGCATTATTATGATTCGGTAATATTTGACATAGCCAAAGGCACTTTGTGCTCTCTTAATGCAGCAAATTTTGTATTAGGCCCAGAATTTGATCCATTTACAAAGAAAAAAGCAGATTGTTTCCGCTATATAAGAAACAACGCAATACCATTAAGTGATTCGATTGTAACCACAGGCGATCTGGATACAATCAATTTTTATGGGGCTATAACCGCAGCAAGTAACGGCACACCAATTATACCGGCAGTGAATTTCGAACAAGAGTTAAGTCAGGAGTTGCTAAAACTAGCAAACGAAGTAAAAAATGGTAATGCGTTAGGTGTTATTAAGTGTTTATATAATGGCTTTGTTAACCCTGCCACTGCGATATCCCCAGCCGATGGCTATACCCCATTACATTACGCTTGTGCAGAACTGCGAACCAACCCTGGTAATTATGAACGTGAAGTCATTGTTTTTTTGATGTTGTTGCATGCACAGCGTGACTTGGCAGCCAGCAATGGCAGGACGGCATTAAGCATACTTCCTGATAGTTTTTTTAAAACCAAATGTGCAGAATTATTAGTTTTTATAGGGCTACAAACTACTCAGGATGGGATCAATTACCGCTTTGTAAAACAATACCGTGATGTAACTGCGTGTTTGGCGAATAGCGTCATTCAATATCGCAAATCGCCACCATGGCTGCAAGATGCGATCCATAATCAATTAGCAGCGGATTTTAAAAAATTGTTCAGTGTTCCAATTCCAAAACGAGCACCAACCAACTTAAATCATGTAATTTTATTTCTGACGCTATTGTTTTTATTGTATAGATTTTACGATGATATTGATAGTCGATTGATCAAGGGCGGTCGTGGCAGTCCGTCGCTACGGATGTCGTAAACAAATGGGGCCTGGCTGTGAACATTACATTCAAAAAAGTTGATATCGCAAAATCCTTTGAAACATTCTTTGGCATAAGACTATTAGCGCATCAAGAACTCAAATATACACCTAATCTAGATCCCGTCTATATCCGGCAATTCGCCGAGAGGGTATTAGATTCATTTGGTAATCAGGCCTTTTGGCACTTATACGACGATGAGATTTTGATAGGGCAACTAGAGGTGGGGGTTAAGCGCAATAATGGTTATGTGTTTTTGTTTTATATATATCCAGAATACCGTGGCATGGGATATTTTAGACTCATGCATGAAAAAATGCTTGAAGTTATGAATTCAAAAGAATTTACAGAAGTTAGATTAGCTACCCCGCCATCCGTCATACACGCGATAAATGTTTACCATCATTATGGCTGGCAAAATTACGGGCCGGATTTAGATAAGCCAGAAATGCTAGGGCTTAGATTGCATTTAAATTGAAATTATACAAAATGCTTTGGATAAAGCTAGATTAATTTGTTAGGGTTGGGTTGTCTAAAAATATCCCCAATCTATGTGCTAATCATAGTAAATTGTGTTGTGGGAATCATAGTAAATCGTGTTGTCGGAATCATAGTAAATCATGTGAGTGCAGATACAACCTTTTTAGCAGTACCGGCATGTCAACCAACTGCCAAGTTAAGCATCATACAAATTTAAGTATCCCTCTTGTAGGACTGTAGGTCACATCCTCTTTTACATAGTCTTTACACTTTTCAGAAGCTCTCCAGGCAAGAACAGGCGCCGCTTCCATGCTATTACAGATCTTGAATACATGCTGTACGAAGCTTGCATAACGCTCGGTACCATTGTGGCGTTGTAGCTTTAAATCAAATTTAATGCGAGACAAGATATGCCTGCAAACAGGTTGCAACTCTACATCATGAGATGCGCGCTTATAGAAATCCACTGCATCTGCATAGCGTTTAATTACGTATTCTTCGGCATCGAGGTTGTCCTTACTCGTGTCGAAATAACAGTTGATTTCATCTGACAATAGCAGCGCACAACAAAGATAAGACAGTGAGGTTTGGTAATTCTCCAGGGTAGCGATAAATTGTTGCAATCCTATGTCGCTTGTTACAGCATCGCTGGGGATGGATAAAATATCGAACACAAATTCGTTATTTTTAACTAGGTTATGCAAATCAAGTAATAATTTACGAGCCGCCAGATGCCTTATAAAATCTTTCGGTTGATCTACAAGGTGCTGCAGCCTAACTTCATCGGCCAGAAAATCTTCCAGGATTTCATCTGCTATTTTAAAGCTTACAGTTTCGATCGTAGGCAAAAGTTCAAGCAATAGAGCTCTAGCTTTTGACTGCAAGCAGCAATCTATAGATATATTTTGAATTCTTAGTAGCGTTCGCGGTGGCATGACACGCATAATCGCGTTTAGCTCAGTCCTTGGTAAACTAATAAGTCCAAGATTTTCAGCGGATATTTTAAGTATAAGCTTCGATCGCCGTAGACCTTTAAATATTGTCAATAATCGTTCCTTGTAATCTTCAGCTTCGTCATGATAAAAATTTCTACCTATATTGATTTCGGCAATGTGATCTGGCACTGCATTAATTATTTCAATTACATCATTCGTTTTTCTGTCACGGAAATCTGCTTGATCCAAATTTAGTCGCTTGATATACGACGGGAGTGTTTTTAATAAAGCTTTTAGCATAGTAGTTTCATACCAAACATTATCATCGTCAATCAAAGAACTCGATAAATATGCCGCTGTATAATGAGGTGCTGAATACTTTCGAGTTAAATATTCATATAATAATTCATGCGTTGCCACTAGGATGGTTTCTAATTTTTCAATTCCAAATTGATATTTCAAAGAGCTAATAATGCTGATTATGTCAATAAACTCTATACCAACATCAATGTTTAAATCTGGATTAGCCTCTAGCAATTCTATGCGCTCGACGAACCATTCGTTAATCAAATCTTCAGCTACTGCTAAATATAATGAAGCAATTTCCTTAAAAAATTCCGCATCGAAATTATGTTTTCCAACACCCAATATTTCTAATTTCTTTAATATAAGCCAAGGCACACAGTCAAAGATAGAGTCAACGGGGGCACCTTCTGTTCCGCTATTAACAGACCAGACGTCGTCGTCGAGTTGTGGCATTATGATAACTTATATCTGAAAGGATTATTGACTTCAGCCTCTTGTAAGTAACCTTTACATCTATAGGGGTTTCTCCATAATAGAGCAGGTGCAGCATCTAAATAATCGCAGGTTTTAAATACATACTGTAAGAAGCTTTCATACTTATGGTCACCGTTACCGCGTTGCACCAAATCAGATTTAGCACATGACACAATATGTCGGCTAGCAGCAGGTGGCAGTTTTATATCAATGGCTGCTAGTTTATAGAATTCCAAAGCATCCTTATAGCGCTTGCGAGCGTATTGTTCTGCATCAGTACCCCTCTTACTGTTATCCCAATAACAGTTAATTTCGCCTGTTAGCAATAGCGCACAACAAAGATATGATAATTGCGTTTGATCATTGTTCAGAGTAGCAATAAGATGTTGCAAGCCAGAATCGCTAATCATAGCATAGGCAGGAACGACCAAGTTAGTGAATGCAAATTCGTTGTTTTCAATAACTAGATCAAGATTATGCATTAATCTTATATGAGCTGGTAGCTGTTTAAAAAACTCCGCCAGTCCAGCTACTATATGTTGTAATTTAATGTCGTCATTAAGAAACTCTTCTAGAAGCGTATCTTGGATTTTAAATCTTTCAGTTTCAATCTTCGGCAAAAATTCATGCAGCGACGCTCTAGCTTTGGACTGCAAACAGCAGTCCAATGGCATACCTTTGATTCTTAGATATGTTCGTGGTGGCATAACACGCATGACTTCGTTTAACTCAGACTCAGATAGTTTGCCAACCCCAAAATCTATTGGTTTTAACTTTAGTATTAATTTAGATTTTCTTAACGCTGTCAATATCGACACTAATTGCTCTTTAGAACCTTGAGGATAATTGCGTTCGGATATATTAATTTCGGTAACGTGATCTGGTGCTGCATTAATTAGCTCGATTATTTCGTTGGTGCTTCTTGAATGGAGTTTTGCTCCCTTCAAAACTAATCGCGCATAATTGCTTGGTAGAGTATTAATTAGGACTTTCAACATTTGAGTTGGATACCACACGTCATTCTCGTTAAATTGGAATCCAAGTTCAGCAGTTAGCAATGGCATATCTTCGTCAGCCTTAGGTGCACTAGAGGCTAAGAAAGCGTTAAAATCTTTAAGTATGGGTCCTAATTTATCAATGCCAAATTGTTCCCTTAGCTTATTAACTAGAATTACATTTAATTCCTTATAAGATAACCAGCCTTGTTCAGTACTAAGACCGGGATATGTCTTAATCAATTCCATACGCTCTGTGTACCAAGCCTGTGTAGAATTTGTGTTTATAGCTAAACAATATGATGCCACTTGCTTACTAAATTTATCTGCTAAAATGGCAATGAAATGTTGCTCATATTCTTCTCTAGAGACGGTAGAAGCTGCAATTTTGATAGGAGCTAACATCAGGAATATCACACGATGAAATTTCAGTGGTATTGCATCGACATCATCATAACCACTATCAACGGACCATGTATCGTCGTCGGTGTAAGTTGGCATAGCGTATAAATTCCATGATTTTGATTATGGTTATATATTACTCGATTCTGATATAAATTCAACAATAATCATCAAAGCCATTGTTTATTACGAATGTTTGGGTGTTTTGGGGTATTATTTGATCGGCTTTAATATATTAGGTATTATGTCCTGCAATGCATGGTCCTGGAAAGGCAAGGTGAAGTGTTTATGAATTTTTTATGGCAACTCAGACCACGTATAACACGCCAATATAACACAAGCTGCACTGGGAGGCCCACGGTATATATCCCAGAGCAGCAACCAGCAGCTGTTATAACGCCCGAGGTATATATAGACTCACGTGCAAAACCCGACCCTAAATATACGCTTATTAGCGAACGTATATCCGGTTTTCATAAACATCCGGAAGCTTCATATGTAACATGGCCTTCAAAACGTTCTGGTACAGAAAAAACTGGCGTATATAAAGTAGCTTATAAGAAAGGTACGCAAGAATATTGGGCAACCAGAAGTTATGATGATGAATCCGTTGTAAGGGAGGTATTTATTGCCAATATTTTTGTTACACTATTAGGCAAGCAACGTGCCGCAAAAGGTAAGTTTAGCTTTAATGAATTTGGATTAATTTCTAGAGTACTGGCGACAAACAAGCAAAATCTGCGTAATTATGTATTCTATGATTCGCCGCCGGCGCCATTAAGTATTGAAGCGGTTGATTCATTATTACGCACAGTTTGCTTGAGTGTGTTGTTAGGTAATCAGGATATAAACGGCAGTAATTTAATTTTAGTAAAAGAAGATAAACAACCAAAGTTTGTATATAGCATTGATCATGAATATTGCCTGTATTATAGCTCAGAAAAAGATAAATCCAAACTGGTTAATTTTTTCAGCAGGATTAGCAAGAATCCACTAGAATTTATTTACATGATATTTGATGCTCGTTATCGTTGGGTCCCTGCTAATTCAGCCTTTGACACGAATGCTAATGAAAGGCTAGTTATAAGACGAATTTTCAATGCTCATGATACTGTTACTGGCGAAAGCATATTTGGCATGATTGATGATTTAATAAAACGGTTCCAAGCCAATGATTATGCATTAGTTATGCAGGTATCAGCTAAGATTATGAGTGATTTACCGGATGATTTATGTGCGGAGAAAAAATTATTTATCTCAACGTGGATGGAACGTTATATTGTAGTGTTAAGATCATTTATGACAGATATAGCAGAAGTGGTTGAGCCATACTTGCCACGTAAGGAGATAGACGTTCGTTATCAGTCTAAAGAGCTTGTTATGGGTTAGGTTCAGGAGAATCCTAATCATTTACGCCCCACTGCAAGAGTGTTTGTGTAAAGAAAATATCACTTGAGGAAGTATAGAAATGCATAATAAAAGACAACAAGCTATAAATAAAATGACAAATATAAAATTAGTAATAGAAACTGATGAAAACGTTGGATTTTATTTATTTGTATATGATCTTACAACTGGAGATTGCATAGCAGATTTTTTATATTTTCATGACCAGCTTGATAATTTGTATCGCCATGCTCAGGCGGATTATGGTATTACTAGAGATATGTTTGTTGATGCTTAGGTTAACCCCATGTCCTTTACACCCATCCTGATATTTGCCATGCAACGCCATCTTGCGACGATGAACGAGCGCCCTGGCGAGTGAATCAATCGTTGCCCCAAATCCTATTGGGGTAACGCCAATCCGTAGCGCTAGCGTAGGATTGGACAAAGGGGTCATGCCTACATCACACTGCATCTCGCTCTACTAGACCTCGCAACACCAACCGGCCTAACCACCGTCTGATAACACGCCATATTACCCCGCAGCTCTAAATCCGCAATCAAATCCAACGCTGTTTTACCGTCGAAATTTTTTAAACTACGATCCGCCCCTGCATCTATAAGCTGCTGCATAATCCTTTCATACCCTTTTTCTGCTGCTGTATGTAAAGCGGTGTTTCCATCATAATCAATTTGGTTTACATCAATATCATCTGAGCCCAATAGAATAGCAACGGTTTCTGAACCTAGTCCTAGTACTGCATATTGCAAACAACTACTTTTAAAAACAGTATCCGAGATAGATCTAGTGGTAACACCAGCCTTAATCAAAAGCTCAACCGTATCGCGATGCCGATTTGAAATTGCAGTAAACAAAGGATTACCCCTATTACGATCTACCAAAACGCGAGCTGGAATGTGAGTCTGAATCGCTGTAGATTTAAAGCGCGGCAACAATAATCTTAATGTGACATTATCACCGACAATAGCTGCAACATTAGCTGCTTCAACTATTGTGGCATCATCTATGCTTTGTTGCTCTATGGCTTTTGCTAAGAACTCTCTATTTTTATAAACTGTCGCCACAATTACCGATTCGCGTGCAGCCAACCTGTCTTGATTAAACAGTAATGGAAAATGCCACGAATTAAACATACCGACTTTATTTTTTAGCGCTGCCCAAGCAAAGAATGCTGTAAACTGAGGATTGGACATCTGACGCATATTTTGATCGAGATCTGGGGTAGGATGCATTAAAAATGTTTCGCCAATGTCAAAAACATTAGGATAGTATTGTGTAAATGCGCGAGGAGATCTACGTAATACTATTTCTTCTACAGTCCTTTTATACTCGAAAAGATCCCCCATGTTACTTTTACCAGGTTCATTGGCGATAAGTCTTAATGCTTCGCCTCTATCATCCAAAATTTGCAACGGTCTATGCTGCAAACCCCGTAGTATTAGCGCAATTGCAGACACTAGGTCACCTCTTTTGGCAAACAAGTACATAGGTCTAGTCTCGCCAGGGATGCCTTCCAGATTTAAATCTGGTTTCGTCCAATAATCGAACCAGGTAATTTCTTTGTTACCATGTGCGCATGCTACATAGAGCAAAGTCGACAAAGATACCCCAGAAGGCAATGCACCGTTACTAGCTAGCAACTCGAAGTAATGTTTTTTTGGATGAATACTAGGTTGGTATGGGCCATAACCATAAGTTGCAAGTGCAACCGCGGGGTTTTTTTCGTAATTGTTAATGCCCTGCAGATTCAAATCTGCTTTACCCCAGAAATCTTCCCACTGAACTTTTCTATTACCAAATGCATAAGCAACAAACTTAATGGTCGCTAATGATATACCTGCCGGCAAAGCGTTATGCTCAGCTAACACATCGAAAATTTCAGAATCCACATAGCATATCGAGTAAGAAGGCAGAATGTCTTCTTGCAATGAAACTTGCGTATAATCTGGTCTATAGCCAGATTTTAAAATTTCCTCAAGTAGTTCTGTAGATCCGTGTTGCTCAATAGCAGTTTTAAAATTTTCTAGATCTGATTTTATTTCTGGCATTACGATACCCTTTACTAAGCTTCCTCTGTTAGCTCTTGCAAAGCATTTGCCACCGGCGCATAACTACGCCGATGTTGGCGGATTGGACCCAGTTCATTTATTGCGGCGATATGCACTGCAGTACCATAACCTTTATGCTGCGCAAACCCAAACCCAGGATACTTTAGATCTAACTCAACCATTTGCCGATCCCGAAATACCTTAGCTAAAATTGAAGCCGCGGATATTTGCTCTATAGTGCAATCGCCCTGCACTATAGCTTCACACAAAAATGGCACATCTGGACAGCGATTGCCGTCGACTAATACTTTATCGGGCGCTACAGATAATCCGAGAACTGCGCGACGCATTGCTAATAATGCAGCATGGAGAATATTAAGCTTATCGATCTCTAAATGTGTAGCAGCAGCAATATGCCATGCTACAGCTTTGGCACAGATTTTTTCAAATAAATCTTCGCGTTTTGTAGCGGTTAACTGTTTTGAATCTTTAATGCCTTTAATGCCATGATCTGCCGGCAGAATCACTGCTGCGGCCACAACATCACCCACTAGAGCGCCGTATCCAACCTCATCCACACCAGCAATTAACATGCTATATCCTTATATATAAATCATTTCGCTAATGGCTCGAGCTGCGACTAAACTCGCATCCTGAGCCAACTCTTTATGCAATCTGTTAAATTCAGAAACCTGTTTGTATTGTAGATCGTTATCGTTAATTAATTCCAGCAGTGCCATCGCAAGTTGCTCTGGTTTTGCTCGCCCCTGAATAAACTCTGCCACTAAAGGCGCATCTGCTAATAAATTAGGTAGCGCAATATATTTGGATTTAACTAAGCGTTTTACAATCTGATAACTAATCCGATCGGTTTTATAAGCGACTATCATTGGTACTTTATGCAGCATCATCTCTAATGTCGCAGTCCCAGAGGTTACGAATGCAAAATCTGCAGCACGCATAACTTTGTAGCTATCGGCAACTACATACTGAATTGTTAACTCAGGCGCCAGTTTGTTTTTCCAAAACTCGACATACTCCTGATACGCCTGCTGTACTAATGGCATAACAAATTTTAAATTCTGGTTTGCTGCAAAGCAACGTTGCATGGTCTTTATATATATTGGCGTCATATGCTTCATTTCGCTATTACGACTGCCAGGCAGAACTGCAATTACTGTATCGCTATCGAAATAGCCTAACTCCGCTTTAGCAGCGCTACGATCGACTACTAAAGGAATTTTATCGGCAGTAGGATGTCCAGTATAACAAACTGGCACAGCGTGATCTTTGTAAAATTGTGCCTCGAATGGAAATAACGTCAGCATTAGATCTACCGAGCGTTTAATGTTCTTGATCCGCCCCTGCCGCCAGGCCCACACGCTGGGACTTACATAATGCGCAGTTTGAATGCCAAGCTTATGCAAAACCTTTTCAACACTTAAATTAAATTCTGGCGCATCAATGCCAATATATAAATCTGGGGGATCATTAAGAATATAATTGATTAACCATTTACGCATCTTAAGAATGCTGGGTAAATTCAATAACGGTTCGACTAAACCCATTACCGACAATGTGTCCATACTGCATAACTGGACGCAGCCGGCATTGATCATTTCACGTCCAAACACACCTTCTACTTCAATATCGGGATGCATCCGGCGTAATTCATGTACTAATTGTGCGCCTAGGCGATCACCAGATGGCTCGCCTACGACGACAATTACTTTCCTAACCATACTTAACGGGTAATCCCACGTTCAGATTTCTGGAGGAAATCACGCATTACCGAGACTTCCGGACACGTGAGTATTAACTCGTTTAGCTTTTCAACTGCATCGCTTACAGTAACGCTGTTTCTAAATACAATCTTATAAGCCTGCTTTAACGAACTCATGACTTCTGTGGAAAACTCACGACGCGCCAAACCAACAGTATTTAAACCGTGCGTTTGCGCTGGATTACCAAACACCCGCACAAATGGTGCGATGTCCTTCATAATCATACTACCGCCGCCAGCAAAGCTATGCGCACCAATTAAACAGAATTGATGTACACCAACAAAACCACCCAGGCTAGCATAATCACCGACCTGCACGTGGCCAGCAATCGCCGCATTATTGGAAAATATTACATGATTACCAATAATGCAGTCGTGCGCAACGTGCGTATTAACCATGAACAAATTTTCATTGCCAATTGCGGTAAGACCGCCGCCTTGCGCTGTACCACGATGTACCGTACAGCCTTCACGAAATATGTTGTTATCGCCAATTTCTAAGCGCGTATCTTCGCCATGATATTTCTTATCTTGGCAGTCTTCGCCAATCGACGAGAATTGATAAAAACGATTATTCGTACCTATTTTAGTTGGTCCCATAATAACTACGTGGGGACCAATAATTGTACCGCTGCCAATTTCAACGTTAGGCCCAATAACTGCAAATGGGCCAACCTCAACGTCTGGCGCTAATGTTGCACGAGGATCAATCACTGCTTGTTTACTAATCACTGTACTGGCCCTTCCATGCATGTTATTTCTGCAGAACAAGCTGACTCACCATCTACAAATGCTTCACAAGTAAATTTCCATACATTACTACGTCTTTTTAGTGTCTTTACTGTTAGCTTTAATTGATCGCCAGGCAATACCACTCTTTTGAATCGCACATCACTAACAGCACCTAAATAAAATAAAGAATCATTAGGTGACCAGTCCATGCTCTTATACGCTAGAATACCAGCGGCTTGAGCTAAAGCTTCGATTATTAACACACCAGGCATGACTGCTTTTTCTGGGAAGTGCCCTTGAAAAAAATGCTCGTTAAAAGTAACATTTTTAAGAGCAACAATCGATTGATCCAAATCCATCGAAATTACACGATCTACCAATAAGAATGGGTAACGATGCGGTAAAAATTTAAGGATTTCCTGTATGTTCATTTCGTTCATTTTTTATAACCATGCTGAGTGTTGTTAGTAGCTGCTTCCGTAATTATAGTTTTCTCTAAATCGCGAATTCGTTTCGCCATACTATCTATGGTTAAAAATCTGGCAATATTGCGGCGCCAATCGCTATTTTCGCGTGCCGGCATGCCCGATGAGTACACACCAGCTTTAGTAATGTTATTACTTACTGCCGATGTGCCAGTTATATGGACTTTATCTGCTAATGATATGTGCCCGCCTATACTGGACGCACCGCCGATTAGACAATATTTGCCAATATGAACACTGCCAGCAATTGCTACACAACCGGCAATAGCTGTATTGTTGTCTACAATAACATTGTGACCGATTTGCACCAAATTATCGATTATTACTCGGTTGCCAATAACAGTATCGTCGATCATGCCGCGGTCAATGCTGGTATTACTGCCAATTTCAACGTCATCGCCAATTACAACGCCACCTAAGTGCGGCATCTTTACCCAATTAGCTTGCTGGTCCATTGCATAACCAAAGCCATCTGATCCGATTACCGTACCACTGTGTATTGCACAACGTTTACCAATAGTTACGCCGTGATACAACACAACATTTGCTTTCAGAGTCGTGTCATCACCTAAGGTACAATTGTCACCCACTGTACAGTTAGGACCGATTCTCACATTATGACCCAACGTAACATTCGCACCTAATACAGCCGTAGGATGAATTAGAGCAACTGCTGCAGAACTTGCCTCTGGAGCGCATAAACCTAACAATTTTGCTAATGCTAAACGTGGATTAGCAGAGATCAATACCGGCACTTTACAAGCAGCAGCTTCAGTTGCTGAAAGTAACACGGCACTAGCATTCGTAGTAGCTAACAATTTATGGTAAGAAGCATGGGTACAAAAACTAACACTACCCGGACCTGCTGTTTCAAGCTTTTCTATAGAATTGATTATAGTGTCTGGATTCACAATAGCAGAAAGCTCGGCACCAATTTTGGTGGCGAGCTCCGCTAACGTAAGCTGTTGATTTAGTTTTAATGCCATATACTTACTATTTTTTGGCTTCTTTGAAACGCTTGTCTAGTGCTTGCAAAGCTTTATATGTGTAATCAGCTTTGCGGTTACTATACACAGCTACTTGTTGCTGTAGAATCAAATCAAGTTTTTCTTCTTTAGCAATTTCAGCAAGCACATCTGCAACTATTTTCTCGAAGGCAGCGCCTTCTTTTTCTTGCCGTTGCATTACATCATGTTGAAACGCTTCGCTTTCTTCTTGCAATGACTGCTTCATCTTGCCTAATTCGCGCTCTCTTTTAACACGCTCTGATTCAGATAAAACATCTTTATCACGCTCTAAAGCTTCGAACTTGGTCATTAATTCTTTTTCTTTAGCGATCAATGCTTCTTGCCGTGCAGAAAATTCTTTTTTCATTTTTTCATGTACGTTTTTTGCATACAATGAATCTTGCCCTAAAACCTGCTTATCTACTAACCCAATTTTAAAATCGGCATAAGCAAAGTTACTAGCTAAAACCAAGCTGAGTGCAACTAATAAATTAATACTTTTAATTCGTTTCAAGGCGGCCTCCAATAAAGTCAACTATCAAAACTGTGTTCCCAAACTAAATGCAAACACCTTCAAATCATCACCAGGCTTCTTATTCAATGGCCACGCAACGCTTACAGATATTGGCATTCCTAGCGGAGTATTCCAAACCAGCGATACCCCAGAAGAATACCTTATACCTTCAGGATTAAGAGGCTCTGCCCCCTGGCCATTGGCATGATTATGCGTATCATATACCTGCCCGGCGTCTAAAAACAAGGCCATCCGCACTGTTTTAGTATCTGGCACAAAAGGTGGTGGGAATATTACTTGCGCACGCCCATCCACGACTACGTTACCACCGAAAGGTCGATCTTGGGAACTGCGTGGTCCCAAGGAGCGTTCTTCGAAGCCACGCACGCTATCGGCACCACCAAGGTAGTAATGTTTAAAGAACGGGAACGGTTTATTGTTATAAACATTCTGATAGCCAAGTGTTACACCAAGATTCAATACATAAGGATCGTAAACAGTTTTAAACCAGCCGATATCGTAATCGATCTTATAAATTCGTAATTGCGAAGATGGAATATTCGCTTTGCATTCAATAGCTGTTGAAAGACCTTTGGTTGGGAACAGATAATTATCAAGACTATTATGGACCCAGCCCAATGTAAAATAATATTCTTTAAAGCCGAGTGCCATATTAGCGTTAGCGTACGGTTGCCCGCTATTATAGGCGCGCGCAAAAAATTGTGCTTGAGTTGGAGCGGCACCATAGTTCATCTTTAATACCGAGTGATCTATACCACCACCCACCCTAAGATTATCATATTGTGCCAACCTGAAGTTCCACACAATATTAAAACCAGTCACATCAACGCGATAGTCAAAAACCAGCGAGGTTTTGCTAAGGTTACTTTGAGTATTATAAATACTATAGCCCATACCCACACCAGAATCGGTGAAGTACGGATTATTATAGCCCAGCATATAAGTTTGAATTGCTTGGCCATGGTTAAACATGAAGTTTACATCTTTACCGGTACCAACAAAGTTTTTAAGATCGGCACCTACGTTAAAGCCAATCTTTTCTGCAGCAGAATATGATAAACCGGCTGAAATTTGTGCCGTACGCTGCTCATCGATCTTATATAACAAGTCAACTTGATCGTCTTTATCTAACACTGGCAAGGTTTGTATATCGACATTAGTAGCGTAACCATCACGCATAATGGCATCTTTACTTTGCTTGACCTTATCGGTAGAGATCCAACTGCCTTCAAACTGCTCGACATCGCGGCGCAAGACTTTATCTTGGGTTAATAAATTTCCGGTGAAGGAAATTCTACGCACCGTAATACGCTTGTGGGCATCGATTACAAATTTAAGATTAATCATGCGGGCTGCTGGGTCGACTTCGTCTACCAAACGTACCTCGGCCTTGCTATAGCCTTCTTTGCCTAACATTTCCTCTAGTTGTTCTTTAACTTGCAAGACTTTATGAGTCGAGAACACGCTACCTGGTTTAATTTTTTTATCGATTACGGCTTGCATTTGCTCGCGATCGATCACCATGTCGCCTTCTAGACTAATTTTTTTGAAATAAAATTGTTCGCCTTCAGAAATATTAATTGTTAAATAAACGTAACTTTTATCGACACTTAAAGAAACCTGAGTAGATTCAACCTTAAAGTTGATATAGCCGTGGTCCATATAGTAGGACCGCAGCATTTCTAAATCTGCCGCTAATTTTTCTTTAGAGTAATGGTCGGATTTATCGAACCAAGAAAGCAAATTTTTGGTTTTATGGTACATTTGACGTCGCAACACGCTAGAAGAAAACGCATTATTGCCAACGAACTTAATTTCTTTGATAGTGGCAACGGTGCCTTCGTAAATATCAATTTCTAATGCGACACGATTACGATCTTCAGGGGTAACCTTGGTCTCGACCCGCACGCCATAGCGCTGCTTAGTCATATAATCACGTATAATCTCTTTTTCTACTCTGCTCATGACATTCGGATCATAAACTCTACCTTCGGCAACGTTATTATCTTTAAGAATTTTGCTAACATCATCTTTATTCTTTAAACCGGTTATTTCTAATTTACCAATAGAAGGACGCTCTACCACCCTTACAACCAAGGTGGTGCCATCTCGTTCTAGGGTAACGTCTTGATAAAATCCAGTTTTGAATAAATCATGAATCGCTGCGCTTGATTTAGCCGCAGTAACTGTATCACCAATATTGATCGGTAATTCTTCTAATACAGCATCGTCTGATAAACGTTGATTGCCTTCAATTTTAATTTTTTTAACAACAAACGAATCAAACGCCATTAGTGAATTAAATGACATCAATCCAATTAGTAGCAACGCAACTTTTAGAGATAATTTTTTCATCAAACTGCTGATCTCGCCTTAAGGTAGGCGACATGTTACCACATTGCTTTAAAAACTAAAATGTCGCGCGCAAACTTCCTCTAAGTGAACCCCATGACTAAGGCTATAATCAGAGACTTTGTTGTGTTGTAACACGATTACTCGCGAACATACTTTGTTTAAGAAATGGCGATCATGGCTCACAACCAATAAAGTGCCTGGATACGTATGCAACGCATCGGCCAAGGCAGCAATGGTTTCCATGTCCAAATGGTTCGTTGGCTCATCAAATACCAAAACATTACCCTGTTCCAATTTAAGTTTTGCAAATAGCACGCGCGCTGCTTCGCCGCCACTTAAAGTGTTTAGACTCTTATGCACATCATCTTTAGTAAATAACATGCTGCCAAGCACCGCACGTACGGTTTTATCGTCAACACCACTACAATTGTTTAGCAACCATTCATAAATACTGGTCTTTTCTTTCATGATTTCGTGATGATCTTGTGAGAAATAACCAATTTGCGCTTCATAGCCCCACTCAAAATCGGCATGATCCGCTTTTATATCTCCTAGCAACGATTTTAATAGGGTTGATTTACCAATACCGTTTTGTCCTATAATGCCGATTTTCTCGCCGCGCTCCACACTAAACTTCACATTTTTTAATACTTTGTTAACACCATCATAACTATGGTCGATTTGATTAATCTGCAGCACGTGTTTGCCAGATGGCCGTTTGATAGAAAATCCAAAATGTGGTGCTTGGCGGCTTGAAGTAACAATTTCAGTCAATTTAATTTTATCGATCATTTTAAGACGCGATTGTGCCATAGTCGCCTTACTTGCAGAAGCTCCAAATTTATCAACAAATTTCTTCATATGCGCGATTTGCCGCTCTTGTTGTTTTACTTCATTCAGTTTTTGATCTGCCGCTAAGTTTTTGGCGGCTTCGAAAGCATCAAAGTTGCCAGGGTATTCGAGTATGGTGCCGTAATCGACATCCAGGATGCAGGTTGCAAGATTATTTAAAAAGTCGTGGTCATGCGATACTATAATCAACACGCCTTTAAAATCTTGTTGTAAATATAATTCTAGCCAACGAATCGCGGCAATATCCAAATGGTTGGTAGGTTCATCTAATAGTAATATTTCTGGTTGCGAAAATAATGTTTGCGCTAATAGCACACGCAACTTAAAACCGCCCGATAAGACATGCATTTCATCGTAGTGCTTTTCTTGTGGTATTCCCAAACCTACCAAAATAGTTTGCGCTAAGGTTTCGGCTATATAGCCGTCTTGCTCGGCAATTTCATTTTCCAAATGCGCCAGACGCATGCCATCGTCATCGGTAAGTTCAGCCTTCTGCAATAACTGCTCTTTCTCGATAGTGGCGTTCCACAATATAGAGCGCCCTTGCAATACTACATTAAGAATTAGCTCGTGTTCATACTTATAATGGTCTTGCTTTAGAAACCCAATGCGTCCTTTATTGGCTGCATCCACGGTACCGCCAGAGGCAGCTTCTTCCCCAGATAGAATACGCAAGAAGGTTGATTTACCACTGCCGTTAGCGCCTACTATGCAATAGCGTTGCTTGGGCTGTAAATTAAGGCTAACGTCGCTAAATAACTCGCGACCGCCGTAGTTCATGGATAAATTGTTGATTACAAGCATCGTACTTACCGGGTGCAGAAAATTTAGCATGCTATCTTGTTTTGGATGTAATTGCAAGGCACAGCATAGCACCAGGCCTCCCCTCCGGTGCAACAGGATCATAGCTGACAGTTAGACCGGGATCATCACTGACACTACATTGACCTAAGATAAGCGGATAACTTTTTGCTGTCTTAGGTCCAACACTCCTAACCTTATAACCGAAAAATATAATTCTATACAATCATCATTTATTTGCCTAAGGGCTATGCGTTCACCGCTTAAAGCGCTGCTAACATAGTAAAATCGTCCTTTATGCCGTAATTCGCCATTAGTACGCACTTTCTTTATTAATAAACCATCATTGTATTCAATTTCCGGTATTTCTTTTGGATATTCAATCGAAGAACGTTTGTATATAGAGGATGGGCGTAAATTACCCAATGCTTCATGTGGTCTATCGTTGTTGTATTCTTGCCTAAATTCGTCCATAACAATTTGTTGGGCATACATATTGCTTTTAGGTGGCATAGACGTGGCCTCTTTAAGAGTTCTATGCATTCTTTCATGTCTACCATTTTGGTCGGGGCGGCCAAGCGCTATTCTTTCAGGTATTATGCCTAATTTTAGCCACCATATAGATAATTGCGATAAGCCACCAACACCCACTGATGCAAAGGGCGAACCGTTATCTGTTTTGATTACTTTTGGTAGACCATATTCTTTGAAAACATATTCAAAACTTTGTTTAACGTTATAAAGATTTGGTCTGTCAAAGCAATCGCAACATATTAAGTATCTACTGTAATTATCGCTTATGGTTAATGGATAACAATTATCATTTGAGCCAAGTTTAAAATAACCTTTAAAATCAGCACTCCAAACTGCATTAGGCTCATCACAAAGAGAAAATGGCTCCGTATAGGCAGGAGTTTTAATTCTTTTTTTACGAGTTATAACTAGACCATTCTTTTGTAAAATGCTACTGATGGTGCTTGCAGCGGGCCATACATTGTCGTTATGCTCAATTTCTAACCATGCCTTTATTTTTTTAGGCCCCCATTTCGGATAGCGATTTTTTGTCTTTAAAATAATATCTACTAGTTGCTTATTTGTCTGGTCAGGGTGCCTATGATGGGCTCTTGAGCGTTCACTCAGCCCGTTAGCACCTTCTTCCTTGTATCTTTTTATAAATTTATAGGCTGTTTCTCTAGATATTTTAAAAATTTTGCACAGATCAACTACAGTGTATTCGTTAGTTGTCCAAGCCAATATGAACTTCATTTTCTCATTCATCGCATTAGTCTCTTTCCAAGGCATGGTACTACTCATTTTTACTTGTAATACCAGCATTATATTAAAACTGTCAGCGATGATCCCGGTCTATTTTGTCAGCGATGATCCCGGTTTGTACCCCTCCTCCCAAAGCTCTGTTTGGGAAGGAAGGTTAGGGAGGAGGGGCGGCATAACTCTCTAGATTGCTCATGAGGATTTCAAAAATTCAGTACAATCTGCCGCTGTCATGGGTTTAGCAAACAAAAACCCCTGCCCTTGCGTACAACCTAACTCTGCCACAAGGTGCTGTTGCTCCAAAGTTTCGATTCCTTCTGCGAGCATAGTAAATTGTAAGCTTTTACCCATCGCAACCATTGCGCCAACAATAATCCGATCTTGAGGATTATTAACGGCATCGCGCACAAAACTCTGATCTATTTTAATCTTATGAATCGCAAAATGCTTTATGTAATTGAAGCTTGAAAAACCGGTACCAAAATCATCAATTGATAAACTAACCCCTAGGCTCGTAATCTGATTTAAAATATTGATTACCGTATCTGTGGTATTTAAAAGCGTGCTTTCGGTTAACTCCAACTCAAGTTGCTTAGGATCTATGCCGGATATCTTAATTACATCTCGTATTGTATGCAAGATAGCCTCAAATATGAACTGCTGTGCCGATATATTTACTGATACTAGTAGATCGACAAAACCAGCATCGTGCCAAAGTTTAATTTGTTTACATGCATCTATTAAAACGATTTCTCCGATTGGAGTTATCAACCCTATTTTTTCTGCTAATGGTATAAATTCATTAGGAGGAACCAGATTCCCCGACGCATCGATTAATCTTACCAAAGCCTCGACGCCGACTGTTTTTAAAGTTGTTAAATCAATAATCGGCTGATAATATACTACAAATCTATTTTCGACGAGGGCCCTTCTTAACTGTGACTCCATTTCTATATGCTTCAAAGTATATTCATTCATGCTAGGTTCGTAAAATTGAAATGAACTCCGACCCAATACTTTAGATCGTAACATCGCAACATCAGCGTTTGCAAGCAACGCATCAACTGTCTGAGCGTCTTTTGGATAAGTTGTTATGCCAGTACAAATAGTAATAGGTATAGGAATTTTATTGTCATGCAGCTCAAACGGCTTGTCGAGAGCTGAAATGATATTGGAAATTAATGTGACAGCCACGTCCGGTGTATTTAAATTAGTATGCATTAATAAAAATGTAGCACCATCCATACGCCCCAACACACAATTTTCATTTAATTGCTCTTGGATTCTGCACGCAATCATTTTAAGTATTATATCGCCTTTACTGCGACCAAACAGATCGTTTATGTTTGAAAAATTATCTACATTAATTAAAAATAATGCGATTTTACGTATTTCAGCTCCAGGCGCAGTAATCGCACGTCGGATCAAATCGATCATGAATACTCGATTGGGGAGTTCGGTAAGTGTGTCATGGGTTGCTTGATGCAACAACTCTGATTCCAGGTGTTTCTGTGCAGTGGTATCCCTGTAAGAAACCACGCGGCCAACAATTTTATTATCTATTATCTGCGGCATAATATGTCGTTCATAGATACTGCCATTAGTTAATTCTAGAAAATCGTTACCTTCATAACTAAGGTTGACAGCAAGTTGGCGGCGTTTCAGATAATATTCTTCTCGATTGCGCAAAATCCCCACGACCAGTTTAGTCAACGATCGCCGATTCAAAATGCTCTCGTCGTTCTGCGGCAAGCCCCACATTTGCAGGAAACGCGTATTATGCGCTACTATTTTACCCTCTAAATCAACTACAACAACGCCTTCTAACGTGCCCTCGAGCGTACTGCGTAATATTGATTGCGCCATCGATAATTTACGCCTGGTTTCTATAGACAATATTAAATAATATAAAAATAAGCCACACATAAATGCTAATAATACGCCAAACAATAGTGTAAGGTATAAGATCGATACTGAGAGTTGTTTTTCCAGCAGTGCTTGATATATTTCATACATCAATGTCAAAGTAGCAACAAAAATACTCATTGATAAAGCAACTGGTATATACCGCGCTAAATCTACAGACTTTAAGCTTGAGTGATAAAACGACAATATTAATAATGTGAATCCCAATAGCACAAAGCCTATGGCCGCAGCTTTAGACATTGGGGTTTGTGCCCCCCAAAAAATTGTGTCGATTAGGGGATTAATGTATCCTGTAACAAAAACAATACCCAGCGTTAGCACTAACATGCTAAGCGTACCACCGATGCCTATAAACATTTTATTATTACAACGATGATTCTGGAATAGCATTGCTAGACTGGAAAGTATAAAACACACCGCAGCGCTTGGTGTCGTCCGTCCAGGGAATGCATCATACGTATTTTTATGTTCAAAAAATAACTGATCAACCCCAGTATTAATACCAAAAATATGCTCGATTAACACTAGAACAGCGTTCGTAACAACCAGAAATAATAGTAGTGCGGCCACGTAACAACGCTTGTATATGCAAGCTAACATGGCGACACCCATCATAACGAAACTGAGTGCAGTATTATATACTATGCCGACACTATTGGGATGGTCGCTATATGGAATTTCGAGATTGAAGTACAAGCTCATTATGCAACCTAAACCGAACAGAAACACTAGCGCAGATAGGCCAGTGGAGGCGTATTTTAGATTCTTTATCTTGCTGTTACGGTATTCCATAGCCTAAGTATAGGCTCGCATATTGGCACAGCAGCAATCAGATTAGCTATAGGTAACGAGATAAAATGAACGGGATCACCGCTAAGACTACCCCAACCCAAATCACCGCAGCGGTAGAATCTACCACAAAAGTATAACAAACCAACCCTATACCAGCTAAGATAAAATAGAAGTCACCCTGTCGCTTGCCATACATACTATAGGCAACACCCAACATGCCAAAGACTATCGAAAAAAATAGATTCAGTGGTTCTGGCATTAAAGCTGATCTCTTAAAAAATTAAAGTAATTTTTGCTGGTTTGGGCAGCAACTGTTGCAAGATCTAGGCCCTTTAACTTTGCAATAAACTCGGCGACATGACGGACATTCGCTGGCAAATTTACATGGCCACGCACTGGCTCGGGTGCTAAGTATGGAGAGTCGGTTTCAATTAAGATGCGTTCTAATGGCACCTGACGTGCCACTTCTTGAAGTTGCTTGGCATTATTAAAAGTGACAATGCCGGAGAAAGAAATATAAAAATTTAGATCTAGAGCGCGCATTGCCATATCTAAATCTTCGGTAAAACAATGTAACACGCCACCTACGGTTTCGGCTTTTTCTTCCCGTAATATTTTTAAAGTGTCTTCTTTAGCATTACGAGTATGCACAATTAGAGGTTTGTTGCACTGCTGTGCAGCGTGAATTTGATTTCTGAAGCGTTGATGTTGTAGCTCCATATTTTCTGGAGTACGGAAATAATCTAAACCTGTTTCACCAATTGCCACTACATATGGATGTTTTGCTGCGAGCACATAATCATCTACACTGGGTTCTTGATCAATTTCTTCATTGGGGTGTAATCCAATTGATACTTTTACATTAATATACTTTTCGGCGATATAATATAATTCCGCAGATTGATCAAGATGTGTAGCAACACATAATAGATCCAACACTTGATTTTCAATGGCTTGCTGCACCACAGTATCCATATCGATACCGAGTTTAACATAATCGAGCAGCTGTAAGTGACAATGTGTATCTATAAACATATTGCCTACATTGTATGCGTAGCATTGGTACTACGCAAGAGTGGGCCTAAAATATCTTCAATCCTGCGCTTTAAACGCTCGCCTTCTAGATCTTCAGCAAACTCGACCCCGATGCCACCAGCTTTATTATTCGGGGAGCCAGGCGGGGTGATCCACACAACTTTGCCATTAACAGTAAATTTGTCTTCTTCACTTATTAAAGTAATAATTAGAGTGCACGATTCAGTCATGCTAAACATTTTTTTAGTAGGAATAAATAAACCACCGCTTTTCAAAAATGGCATATAAGCTGCAAACAATACGGCACGATCGCGAATTATAATCGACAAGGTTTTGTGCTTTGCGATAGGTTTTAGATCTGCTGCTGCTGCAGCAACCTCTGTTAAACTGGCTTCTAGCTTAGGCCCCAGGGTGTTATCTGGAGTATCGATATCATCATTTTCGCCCATACACCCCCCATCTATTTACACCGTCAAAAGCAGATCTTCCAAAACAAGCTGCAAATTTGGATTATGATTGGTACCATACCAATAGCGCGCTTGTTGCAAACGCGCTAGGATCTTCCAAAGCCGTTTTGCTGCGAGTACGTTATCTAAAGCTGCAATTGCAACTGTAGATGCAGTGTCTTCGCGCGTATATTTAAACCGAATTAAATCCGCCAGCACTAATTCAAACCAGTATAGCACTTCATTTGGCCATTGCTTGATCCACTGATCTACTATTTGAACCACGGTCACTGATTTATATACCCATAAAGCTGTTAAATCTGTAGTCATTTTTGCTATGTCAGGGCTTTGTACTGCTGCTGCAGCGCTTGGCATATTAAAATTTAATACCTGACAACGACTAACTATGGTCTTTAATAAAAGTTGTGTATGTTTCGCTAGCAAAATGAAGACCGTATTACCGGCAGGCTCTTCAAGATTTTTTAAGATTGAATTTGCCGCTTGTTTTTGCATAGCCTCGGCGGGGTGCAGCAATACTATTTTGTGGCTACCAAACTGCGGTCTGCCGACAGTAAAATCTGGCAGGACTCGCACATCGTCAATTAAGATTGATGATTTATCGGCCTGTTTGGTTATTTCACAAAAATCTGGGTGTGTTTGCGCCGCAAACAGATGGCAAGATTTACAAACACCACAGGCAAGTTGTTGTTTATTAGTACATAGTAACCATTTGCTAAACTCGGTAGCTACATCTAGTTTTACGCTATCTATAGCACCAGTAAATAACCATGCATGTGGTAATGTATTAGCTAATGCAAATGATTGTAATTTAGCTAGCGCCAAATTTTTCATCAAGTGCCTGCATTATTTGTTGTTGTACTTCAATCACAGGATTCACGGCATCAATAATTTTAAATCTAGCTGGATTACCGTTAGCGCGAGCTATGTAAATTTTACGGGCTCGTTCAAAAAATGCACGCTCTTCAACTTCAATTCGATCGCCGGTTCCAATACCCTTGGCACGCGACAAGCACGCATCGATATCGGTAGCATCAAGTAAAACTGTGAAGTCAGGGCGCAAATCGCCTTGTACCAGGTTTTCTAATTGCAGAATATGCTGCAGGTTTATACCGCGGCCGCCACCTTGGTATGCATAGGTAGCATCTGTGAAACGATCACAGAGCACACATTTGCCTGCCGCTAAAGCAGGTTTAATTATTTTTGTAATGTGCTGTGCCCTTGCCGCAAATAGTAGTAGCAGCTCGGTAGTTGGCGTCATAACTTCTGTGCGATGTGTGAGTAGTAATGCTCTTATTTCTTCCGAAATCTCGGTACCACCTGGTTCGCGAGTAACCTCGATAGGCACGCCTAAACGGTGCAATTCTTCGGTAACAAACATTATGTGTGTAGACTTACCCACACCTTCAATACCTTCGAAAGTAATAAATTTACCAGCGCAATTCTTAAGACCAGCCATAGATTAAAACTCCACAAAAATTACCCAATGATAATACCATAGCCCAACCATGGCATGTAAATATATTTACATGATGTTTTTACAGGGTTAACGATAGTTAGTATGGTAATCGGTAAATTGTTTTGCTAATATCGCGAATTAATAATGGCGTAGAGAGTATAATTATGATAGATAACCCAAAGATTATAGACGGGAAGACACAAATCGACGGTCTATTCCATAAATTTTTAGAGAGCAAAGGCTATAAAGTCGTTGTCGATAGAACTGGTACCATAGGACTAGAAGGCCAAGATCTACCAGCAACCGACGAAGAAATCTTTGAACAAGCAATTGAATTCATGCTAAAGCTACTCGAAACTCTACCTGCAAAAGAAGTGTCTACACTAGCTGAAACTATGGTAGACGTAGAAGTCATAGCAACACAAAACGTAATAACAGGTTTAAGATCAGTGCCAGCTGCTGAACTTGAACAAACCATACCAGCGCCACAGCCAGAACCTGAGCCAGTAGCAATAGCAGAACCAGAGCCTGAACCAGCTGCAGAAGGCTTTTTCAGTTCTTACTACAATTGGATATTTGGCACCACAGCAAAAGAGACTCCGAAGCCAGAGCAAAATGGGCCTAAACATAAAAGATAGGATCTATGAGCGCTTAATTAATTATTATAGAGGGTACAATTATTATGCAAGATAAACCAACTATTGTTGATGGTAAGATAAAGATCGACGGCCTAACACAAAAATTTTTAGAGTCCAAAGGTTACAAACTCGTTGTAGATCCAGCCGGAAATGTTGGTTACAGTGGTGAAAAAGTGCCTACAACTAAGGACGGAATTCTTACTGAAATTCTTGAATTCATGATTGATGAGTACATAAACAAGACGGACGATGAGGTATTAGAATTATCTAGGTCGATGGTAGATGTTGAAGTAACATATGTACCAGAATTACTATCGTACCCGTTCAGAGATGACGAAGAGCCAGAAGTAATTGTAGAGCCTGAGCCAACTCCAGAGCCAGAGCCAGTCGCACAGGAAGGTTTTTTTAGTTCTTATTATAATTGGATATTTGGTACTACACCGAAAGCGGAAGTGAAGCCAGAGCAAAGCACTGCGGCAAAGCCAAGCTTTAAGAAGTAAGTAACGTATGGGTGCTATTCCGCGGGATAGTGCCCTTTAATAAAGTATCCGTACAATATTAAGATGGTCTTTTAATTCCAGAATATTTTATCGCAATATCAGGGAGTTTAGGTTCGTTTTTAGACACAGGATGCTTTGAATAATCGTAGGCGTCAAATCCCAAATGATCTAACATACCCGCAGGGAATTTAATAGGAACTCGAGGTTTGTTTGCATTACAAGCATCTATTAATTGTATTGCAGCGGCTTTTGTTTTGCACTTATCGACGATTATTCCTTGATCATTGTGAGCATTAAGATAAACCTTTAGAACTTCTTTATCTAATGGCGAAGACATTTGACAGGTGACTTTATCGCCTTTTAGGACCTCGACGTTATCCTTGTTAAGTACCTTGAAAGATCCGTCATTATTAGGCACTACAGTGTAGCCAATTTCTCTCAGAGCTTGTTGGAATTCAATAATATCGTCTGGAGATGAGACTTCCATAAGGAGATCTGTGAAATGTGCACGATGTACATCATGCCCCCTCACATCATCATCGATGGTTTGTGGAGGCCCATTTATAATGTCTGAATCAAACTCCTCTGGCGAATTGACATCATTAAACATACTTGATAACTGTTGAAATTTCTTATTTTTTTCCTCAGGCATATTACACCTCATGCATATACACACAACTCATCATGATGATCATTCACCTTGAGATTTGACCATCCAACTAATAGTATTATAGTATTAAAAGGACTGAAAAGGTTAGATTGTATGTGCTATTGGAGCAATTGAATTGATGGTAATACACGTAATGAAGCTGTTATTGCATATAGTTGTTTTGTGTATGGTAATGTATTATGATGAACTCTAACTGATTTTAACTGTCTATTTAGTTGTAGGATACCACAGAGTAGTAATATGAAAAGAAATATATCAGAGTTAATAAAGATATTTGCAGAGTCGCACGCTGAAAAAAATAGTGTTGCTTGGACAAAAATTTCAGAATACATCAATAGTGGTGTCAACATTTTTGCATCATTCAGAACCCGAGACGGCTTAGAGCAAGATGCGGCTATATATTACGCTATGCACCTATGCAATGCCTTCATAGTTAACAAGCTACTAGACCATGCTGAAACAATAGGTCATAAAATTGATCTCTCGTATCACATGTTTGACACTTATAGAAAAGAACCTGGCGAAGAGAATGAAAAATATGAATGGAATGCAATTCAAAATACTCTCCTTTACGGTGATCCTGCAGTTGTAAAAACATTGTGTGAATACGCAGAAAAAACCGGGCAAAGCCCGGAAGAACTCTTAAAAGAAAAGATACTGATCGGAACAACAGAAGTATGCATTCAAGAGTTGATGGTAGGCTCGTTATCCCTTCAAACGGCCAACACTCTAGCCAATGACACATACTCATCATCAGAAGAAGATGCGTTGCACAAGAAGATAGATAAATGGATGGCAGGTAAAGATGTGTCCCTTGCTGCTGAGCTAAGCGTTGAAAACCCTCTAAAACTTAGATGGAATGGTAGACGTGAAGTATTTGAATATTTAATGCATAACAAATATATAGACCTTAGAGCTATAACTTCAACAGGCAGACCATTTTATGAATGGTTAAATCGCGTAACTAAAAATACGAAATTCACAAGTCAAGTGATTAAAGCGCATTCTGAAGCTATGGTTAATGAAATACGTGTTTCTGAAACTAAGGCGGAGAAAAGAGCGTCACTTGGAGCTGTAACAGCCACCGGTTTGTTACCAAATTTTATGGATAAACACCCAATTCCAATTGAAGTTGGCATTGAATTATATCATGTTAACAAATTAGTTAACGATTCAATCATTGCTGAAGACGCAGAAATAAAACGACAAAAAGAACTAGAAATGATTAGAGCGGCCGCGCCACAACCTGTAATCCATCGTCGTAGTAGTAGCTTCGATAAGATGAAAGAACAAGTTAAACAGATATCGGAAACAGTTGAAAGTATTTCTGAAATAAGAATTAAACGCTACAATAACTCTAGCTCTAAATCTGCTGAAGAGAAGGCATGCTTCAACACTCTATATCAAACCATTCTAAATCATATGTCGGTACGCAAATTGACCGCAACTCAATTGATAGATGCAAACCCTGTTACTATAAATGCGCAAATTGGCCAGTTTTTACAGGCCACTTTCAGTATAGCCATGTCTGCTACAACAGTACCAGGTGCCGGTGCTATACCCGCTTTAACTAGGTTGATTTTAGATATGTCGACTAGAGGACATGCTAAAAAGCAATCAAGCGCGGTTTTTGAAGCGTCACTAGTAGCAAGCGTTGAAACAATGATATTAGATTTGTCTGAAAAAATAACAGCAGAAATTATGAAGCTTTATCATAATCAGCTTGATACTGTAAACTTCGGTGTCGTAGCCTCAGAAGTTGCTAAGCTTATAATAAAGCGCGTAGATAGAGACCTTCATCATGCTGAAATAGAGAACGAAGATCAGCTTTCCAATTTTATGTTAAGAGAATCGTTAATTGCCTTGGATACTCATGGAAAGAAAGATAAGGCTGATCCTTTCGCTCTACATACCCTGCAAACCAAGGTCAGAGAAATGGGTTCCACAGGCACAGGATTCTCTAGCGGCAGTTCTAGTATTAGCAGTCATTCAAGTGATGAGCACAGCGACAAGCATTCAGCGATTAAGGATGCTAATGATTATGAATATAAAGGTAATAAAAAAGGCAGTAACCCAGGTAATTGCTGTAACATAAGCTAACCATACCCCCATAAGTGCGCATTGTAGATGGTGCGCACTTTATTCTTATGACCCCGCATAGCAACACGTCCTTCCCAATAGTTATTTTGCTTATTGATCATGCCTTATAGGATTTGTTATAATCAAAAAAGAAATACAGATAACATAAGGCTTTAACATGTTTAAGAACTCAGGATCAACCCCAACTACTGCAGCAACATCACAATCTAATGCTTTCATCAAGTTAGATCGCCAGGCAATAAAAGAATTATATGTTGATGATATTCTTGGTGTACGTTTACCACCGCAAGCCAATGGCTATCGCCCGCTTTTTAAGGGCAAAGTGGTTCTTATCAGCAAAAAGTTTATAACTATGGATTATAACTTAGACGGTGATGACTCCCCTCCAGTATACGCGCATCATGGGATCGACGCTAACATAGAATTCTTTTATGAAAAAAAATCCGATAAAAGGGTTGGCCAGTATAGTGCGACTGCGGCAGCATCTGCTGTCGGCACTACCGCTATGCTAAGTGGGTATCAGCTGCATGCTGATATGGTAAATACAGATGCTGAAGGCTATAGTTATCTAACCCCAGAGGATATAGAGTTATTAATTAAATGTGATATTGAATGTATGCTACTTATGTCTTCTTTACCTTCAACGGATTACACATTGCGAACACTTAAGGAATTAAAGGTAACACATTCTCTGTTAAGAGAGGTCATATTACAATATGAAGATAATGTTTTAATAGATGGTGTCCTTGACAAATCGATTGTTGAAAGATGGCAAAGTATAAATTTAATACGTCGACCTTCTACTGATAGACTAGACGCAGGACAGGTACGAACAATACTGCAATGTGATCTTGACTGTATGAGACAGATACGCTCTTTGCCGAGAACAGATGCCACAATATTAAAACTTAACGAATTAGAGGGATTTCACGTGGCATTAAGTGAGATCGTAATGTTGAATATCGAAACCGTTTTCTCAGATAGTAATATTGAAGAATCGCTGATTAAAAGATGGCAAAAATCAAACTTAGAATATAAACCTTCTAATCAAACATTACGCGCGGCGCCAGTATAAAAGTAGAAAGTATAACAACCAGTACCAGTTGGTATTGGTTGTTTTATTGTTAATTGTAATATTATAATACTATTTGGGGTAGTGTAATGCTTGAAATCGAAGCCAAGGTTTACGATCGATTTATTTTAGAGCCTTTGTGGATGGCGTGTTTCTATCCAAGAAATAACTCGGTATACTCAAGAAATAAATATTTATTGGATTTTATTAGAGAAGGTGATTATTCTCATGTGAAAGACAAAATTGAGACATCTACCTCGAGTGATTTGAAGGATCCCCTGCTACTAAAAGAAATTTTATCAATTACCATTTCCCAGATGCAAAGCAAACAAAGGTCAGATTTTATAACCTACATGCTCAGTTTAGAACCATTAGTGTATTTAACCAAAATGATGCCAGGTAGTGTGATTTATCGCATGTCAGAAGCAATGGTTAATTATAGATCGATTATTATAGAAGCAGAAAGCCACGATGATCTTGAAGTCATGAATCTGTTGATAGACAAATTTGGGATTGAACTCATAGTGTCAAGCGGTGTAATCGAAGAATCTATAGATAATAATAAATCCCAAACGATTCGGGCAATTTTAGAAAAAGACCCGCGATTTACGCAAGAAGAAATAAACACAATTATTTCAATGAGCGAGGATGAGAATGGAATAAATTCGAGTCTTGTCTCTACCGACATTGGAAACGATAGACGTTATTCTTATAGGAATCCAGATGATAAAAGCAAAATAGGAAAAGCATTAGAAATGTTTATTGCCTTACGAAATCAAAAGACTAGCTTTTTGTCTAAGTTATCATTTTTACCCACGTTTACCATGTTTGCGGCCCGGAATTTAGATACAACAACATGCCTAGCGGTTGCTGGTGTTGCTGGCTTAACCTATGCCACATACAGATATAGAAGAGCCAGTCTGTAAAAAATTTTGGTCCAGGTATCGCGCAGCTCGTAAAACTACAATTTATGTTTTTGCCTTAAACGTTTGTCGAGAGGTTTAACCTCAGCTGGTGTTGAAATCGCTGCTTGGATTTTATTTGCAATATATTCAGCAGTTGCCATATTAGATTGAAGCTCTTTGATTTCGTTTGCAATATATTCGGCAGTTGATAGCCCAGGAGGTAACTGTTTGGTTTGGCTATAATGCTCGGCCCGTTTTTTGAGGGATTCAATAGCTTTTGGCTCTAGTTGATGCGAGGCATAGCTTAGCTGATTCTTTGCAGATTCGCTGACTCTTTCGTGATTTTTGTTGAGTGATTCCATTACTTCTGGAATTGTTAATAAAGTATCAACCACCCATCCCATCACACTTGAAACTGCAAGATATAATATCTCATTCTTTTTTTGCGCTTCAAATCGCACTTTGCCAGATTCTAAATAATCATTGAATATGCGTTCTAAAATAGCTCTATCAAATGCTCTGCCATATCGAATCAACTCTTTTAAAACAGTGCAGCCTTCGTCAGCTCCAATCGCGGTTCTAACCGTAGGAAATTGCAATATGGGCAGAACTCTATCGGCTGTTCTATAGTAAGCACCAGCATCATCAATAACTGCACAAACAATTTCTTGCATAGTTTTGTTAAGTTCATCTTGATTCTCTGCCTGAGCAGCAAATTTTGCAAGTACCTTGTCGAGGGTATTATTAGCACCCTTTACAATCAAAGATGTAATTGCATACATCATACTTCGTGAAAGTTTAAATTTGGTTTTTTCCAACAGCAAATTAAACATAGCGGAATTGATAGTGTCACCATCTACCGCGTATAGCAAAGCTCCAGAATTCGACACTGCGTTGGGATCTATGTCTATAAACCTGCTTAGCATTTCTATACTACCAGCTTTTGCCGCATCGTTTATGCAATTAGCCCCCAATCGATATGCCCATCTATTTCCATGTAGTGCTCCATTTGTAGATTGATTATTTGCCCACTTAATCGCAGCTTCGCGCAGCGAGGTAATACTGAGCAAATATTCAAATATTGGGTAATCATTAATCGCTATGGATTTACGCAAAGTAGAATACATAGTACCGAGATCATCGAAACCTGCTTCTATCATGCCCCTGATTCCTGCTAGGTCTCTGTCTTCGGCTAATTTAGAAAATTTATTGGCAAGCTCAAGGGCCTTTACATCAGGTAGGGTTCGCAGAAGTTCTACAATTTTAACAAAATCTTTGTCTCTAGATTCTTTTAGCATTCGAGACCAGTAATTCCAGCCACAGCCTTCTATTGCTATAATACAAGGCAACAGCAGCTCTACAATTTTTGTATGCCCATGTTCTACAGCTTTACAGAAGGCCTCAGGAGGCCTTGTCCCACTACGACCATTAGATTTTTGTTGAGCTTTAGCTTCTTTTAGCATTTCTTGATAAACGTTTGTGTTTGCCAATAAATACTCAGCCACGGTAGTCATACCTTTTTCGCACGCAATTTTAAATAGTGGCATGCTATTGTTATCTGGTATTTTTGCAGTGAATATACTTAACAGTTTAACAACAGCAAATTCTCGTTCTCTTTCCACCATGCCCTGTACAAATATCCATAAACTCCAAGGCATTTCCCGATTTACTTCTGAAATGAGATTTAAAAAATCGCTGTTTTCTAATAGGCTATCAGAAAAGACACTGTCTTTTGAATAAAGTACATCTCTTATAAAATAAGTTCTCAATTCCATTGGTATTTTACGTTCTTTTATAGCAGCTACAATTTTGGACTTGTTTGATTCATTAATAAGTACAGATATTTCTTCTTCGGCATACAATTTATTTCTCCACAATTATAAATAGTCGTAATCTTCCGCTAGTTTAAAACCATTACATATAAACCATACATAATCTATTATTGAAAACTACTTAAACTACTAGCTTGCAATATATCATGAAATTGTAAAAAAGCCACAAAGTTATCCAGCATTCTAAGCTGCAGCATATGGAATTCCACCGTACACAACAACAATCAGCGGCGTAAAACCAGTAATTTGTTTTCTAAATTGGAACTTACCTACAATTTAAGGGAAACCGTACTGTAAAAATGCGCACTTTTTAACTAAAGAAACAGTTTTAAATTCTACTATTGCCAAGTAAAATTTAGTGCGCTTTACAGAACGTTTTCCCTTAAATTTACGGTAAGTTTTTCCAAGTTTACAAGGCAACCTTTCTAAACTACAGCATTTTGCCATCCAGGATTTGCAGGCTTTAGATGCTGTATTTCGCTTACATCATATCCATCTTCTAGTAGCTCTTTCCATATGGTTTCTATTACAAACGTTGCAAAATTCTTAGAACCTAGCCTTTCATTATTTTCCATCCCAAAATCCCAAAAAACAACAGGGTTATCCCCATCGATTTCAATAGATGTGTCGATACAAAATAAAGAGCCGTCACCAACACGGTAGACCACTACCAAGCTATCCGAAAATGTATCCTCCTCACGATGCAAGAGAGTAACTTTAGGGTTATATGGGGCCCCTAGAAACTCATCGCCCATAACAATAAGTGTTCCAAATTTATTGACCATATTCTTGTAGCTTTGTGGAAGTTTTAAGCCCAGTTCTAATTCCATATTATCTATATTAACTTCACATCGCCCTATTGTTGAGTGCACCTTATCACCAAAGTTTTTTTGCATATAAGATACAAGTTCTATCATTTTAGAATAATCGTCGTTCATAATTTTGGCTCAGGTGTTACTCTCAATGTAATTACCGATGCAGATACTAATTTAACAAACAATGATTTTTTAATGGGATTCCACCGTACACAACAATAATCAGCGGCGTAAAACCCAGTAATTTTGTTTTTTAAATTGGAACTTACCTACAATTTAAGAGAAACCGTACTGTAAAAATGCGCACTTTTTAACTAAAGAAACAGTTTTAAATTCTACTATTGCCAAGTAAAATTTAGTGCGCTTTACAGAACGTTTTCCCTTAAATTTACGGTAAGTTTTTCCAAGTTTACAAGGCAACCTTTCTAAACTACAGCATTTTGCCATCCAGGATTTGCAGGCTTTAGATGCTGTATTTCGCTTACATCATATCCATCTTCTAGTAGCTCTTTCCATATGGTTTCTATTACAAACGTTGCAAAATTCTTAGAACCTAGCCTTTCATTATTTTCCATCCCAAAATCCCAAAAAACAACAGGGTTATCCCCATCGATTTCAATAGATGTGTC
>Ga0207061_1045_pt1 | contig 34914 bp, 40 predicted proteins | sample Alteio_BWMinCont_31_FD_153275 | JGI IMG/M metagenome (GOLD analysis project Ga0207061, IMG submission 153275) | Enriched cells from forest soil in Barre Woods Harvard Forest LTER site, Petersham, Massachusetts, United States -... | ecosystem: Environmental > Terrestrial > Soil > Temperate forest >... | reverse complement strand
AATGAAGGTTATGCATTTTTTGCAAATCTTGATCACAGTTGCCGTTTTTGGCGTTGTTCAAGCGCAACATAAAGCTATTCTTCTTGATAGTTATCAAAATAAAAAACAAAAATCTGAAGTTGCACCACAACAACCAAAAACCAATTTTTGGCGACGTTACTTTAATGCAAAAAGTGTTGCACCAAAACCGACTTTGGCCCAACGCTTCCAGAGTTTCAAAAATTATTTTTTTGCACCTAAACCACAAGTAGCGGTTCAACCTAGAGTAGTACAAGAAAATCCGCTCTTAAAACAATTAGAAATGGCACGTGCAGAACGTAACATGGCATTTAAGCAATTAACAAAAGAAAGAACATCGGAAGCCTACAAGAATTTTAGAGAAAAATCACGAATGTATGATGCACAAATGTACGATATTTTAGATCTTGGCCAACCTGAAAGGCTCAACCAAGAACTTGAAAGGCTCTACAGAAGTAGAAGATAATGTATAACTAAAGGTTTTCTAAACCATAACAAAAAGAGAGGTTCTCATGAAGAAGCTGTATATCGTTACTGCACTCGCATTGGCTGCTGTATTTGCCGCTAATGCAGGCAACTGCAAAACTGGTACGTGTGGTAAGCGTAAAACTACCATAAAAGCACCAAAGGTTGTTACGCCAACACCAAGGCCAAAGGTTGCTGCACCAGCGCCGGCACCGGCACCAGTGATGCCTACAACATCCTGGGTTAGATCTAAGTTGAGTCAAGGCACTGAAAGTGCAGACAAGATCAAGATGGATATCGAAGCATCGGCCGCTGAGCTTGAAAGAAAACTCAATAACATGCGTGCACAACTGAAAAAGCTAACTGATGCAGGAGCATCTGCAGCAAGAATAGAAAAGCTTCGTGCAGATATCGAAGCGTTACAAACAAATCTTAATGAGCTTATGAATATACAAAACTGTATACAATTACGATAACTAATATCTTTCGAAATAACTAAAGATGGCCTTGTGAGTTGAAAAACCCACAGGGCCATTTTTTTGAAAACTATAGTTTTTTGTTTTGTGCGATCAGCGTAAGCAGCTTTCGTGCAGCGGCGGCAATTTCGCCATGCCCTTTGCGGGCGGCTTCTTTTTCAGAAAGCTCAAGCGCGCTTCTGTGAATTACTTTGAGATCGCCAGTTGGGTAGAGGTATTTAGATTTATCGTTGGGATCGGCATCAGGATCAATGCCCAAAAACCAACTGCCATACTCTTTGAGTGCATGGGTATCAAGAAAATTAATCACCTCATCCTCAGTTGGTTTGACCGCATCCCAGTTGCTATCATGCTCCACTTCAAGGCCATTTTCGATAATTGAGCGTGCATGGTTGTATGCCTCGTGGTTTAATCGTACTACTGCCATAGCGTATCCTTTTTTTGAATTGTTATTCAGCTACTTTTTTTGTTTTTCCATGGACTATTCTTCTAGGCGTTTCGCGGACCACATCGCGCGCTTTTTTATCAGTACGTAACCCTTTATAACGGCCAACACGAAGCCGCTTTGATGCTGTCCATTCTGCAAATTCAAACTCTGCAACCAGCAGTGGTTTAACCCAATGCACATCTCGCTCAGCCCCCCGGTAATTGGTAAATGGGCATTTTGCTGCCGAAACTTTGCGCAATTTTTTACCAAGCATAGCAAGCGTCTCTTGATCAAAACCGGTGCCTACCTTGCCGGCAAAAAAGAGTTTATCGCCCCTGTAATACCCCACCAGCAGTGCACCGAAATCGGTTCGCGACCCTCGCGGTTCGGTGTAACCACCAATCACCAGCTCTTGCTGCATGATACACTTAAATTTAAGCCAACTGGTTGAACGTCGGCCAACGTAGGTGCTGGTTTTATCTTTTGCAATAAGCCCCTCCCAATGGAGTTTGCAGGCCTTTTTAAAAAATGGAATGCCACTACCAACTTTGTGAGTGGTATAGACGAGTGGTTTTTTATAGACGAGTAACGTCTTCAGTAACGCTTTGCGTGCGTAGAGCGGCAGATTACGCATGTCACAACCATCAACATAAATCAAATCGAAGATGCAATAATCTATTTTGATCGCCTTTTGCCTATGCTGCACATCTGCAAGATCGCGGAGATTGATACGGCCTTGTAACAGTTCAAAATCAGATTGTCCGCGCTTTGCATGAGCAACGATCTCGCCATCGATAATAAAATTGTCTGCTTTCTGTTTGGTCAATGCCTCCACCAGTTCAGGATATTCTGCATTGATAGTTCTCCGATTGCGAGACATCAACTTCATTACGCCATTTTTTTTGAATGCAAGGCACCGCTCACCATCAAACTTATGTTCATAAAACCATCCCTTATCTGAAAAATAATCTTTCGTCAGCGTGGCAAGCATCGGTTTTATAAAGGGAGGTTGTTTACTTTTTTTTATTTTTGCACGCAACGATGCTGGCACCTTTTTTAATGCATCCATACAATTTCCCCTGACAACGATTGCACTTCTGTGTACATATCTTTATGCTAATATGCATTGATAGTAGATGCAGAAGGAATATTTTTTATGTGTAACTATTCTTTGCTCCCTGTGATAGCCATTTCACTCCTTGTATCTTCTCCATTGAATGCAGCGCGCGTAAAACAAGTATGCAGGCGTACCCCCGATGCGCCAGTAAAACGCGAAGTTGAGCTACAATACCCGCAACCACAAGCTGCAGGCGTTACAAAACCCAGACCAGTGCGTATTAAAAAAGTTAGACAATCCAACTACAAAGTTGAACCAGAGATTAATTTAGAGGCAGAAGTTAAACCAAGTGCATATCATTTGGATATCTGTAAAAGATATATGATGTATTGTTTATCGTTGAATGAAGTTTTCAAAACTGAAAAATATACAAAAAAATCGTTGTATAAAAACTGTGAAATTCTCACCAATGGATCCAGTACAAAGTATAAACTTTGTACCTTGAACACGCTTGTAGAAGTGATGGAAAGCCGCCTGAACAAGGTCCATAATTAATAGCAACAACCTCACATATTTCTGCAGCTAAATAATATCGTTAAGCTGATCAGAATTGCATAAATCACATTAGTTTCAATCAACGCTTGTGCAAACATGCTTGTGCGCGGCAATGTTGTTGCTCGTTCATCAGTTGCGAGCGTTGCGCAGACAGCGCCAGAAACAACACCTGAGCTGATGCCAGCACCGATCGTGCCAAGCCCCGCAGCAAGTGCTGCAGCAAGCGTGCCTATGCCGGTCAGTAATTGCGTTTCAGCAAGCGGCGGAATCACAAAGATAATCATGAGCGATACGATAAGTGCAAAGATGAGTGGTGTTTCGATCAGCGTTTGGCTGACGAGTGAAAATGAAAGAATACGCCCGTACGCCTCTTTGCATAATCCCAATGCACGGCTTGCCTGCTGTGCAAAACGTGCGAGACCAATCGAAGGGCCAATGCCGCCGATGCCAACACATAAGCCCGCTGCAATAAGCCGGAGCGCCTCAGGAAATGAATCTGCAGTCAATGCAAAGTTTTTGATCAGTAATGCCACCACAAAACCCGCGATGATCGGAGTCTGTACGAGTGCCTGGGTGATAACGGTAAAGCCAAGAATTTTAGACGCCATAAGCGGTTGACGTGCCACCGCATGCACCGCCTCTTGTGCCGGAAAGCCCGATGCTATGCCAATCACAAGCCCTGCAATGCAGAGTGCAAATGCAATACCTGTTTCGGCAAGAAAAGTATACGCAGCCGGGTTTTGGGGAGCGCCAATCAAAAGCATCATCGCCACAAAAAGGCCTATGACTGCGGTAGTTTCAATAAGCGCAGTTGTGATAATGGAAACTCTCAGAATGTCACTATACGCATGAGGCTGACGATCGAGCGCCTTGAGCGCGGCGATCCCTGCCATCCCTTCACCGATACCGGCACCGATAGACGTAGTCGCAATGGTGAGGCCAAGCGTGCCATAGTGGAGCAAAAAATAGTCCATACTATAATCCTTTAATGACCTTCACCTTGGAGTGCAAGACCAAGATTGGTGACGGTAAGCATCGTAAAAACAAAGGCTTGCAACGCTCCCTCAAAGATCGTAAAAAAACCAGTAATGAGTAAATTCAGACCGCAGGCAAAACAGATCAGTTGCAGAAGCCACCACTTGGAAATCGCCCCCGCATAAATTTTGGTGATAAGCGCACCACCGAAGATGTTGCCAAAAAGGCGGAACGACATCGAAACAATCGTTGCAAATTTACCAATTATATTGAGCGGCAATAATAAAAAGAAGGGCTGAAAATAACCCTGGATATAGGCGATAATGCCAAATTTTTTGATAGCCTCGTATTGCGTGTAGAGAAATGCGATAAGGCCGAGTGAAAGCGTGGTATTAAGATCAGTCGTCGGCTCTTCCATGCCAGGAATCAGTGGCGCAAGATTACACAATAAAATAAAGATGAAAAAAGTAGCGATAAATGAGATATGTTTGGGGGAAAAAAAGCCGAGCGCTTGCATACAAAACTGATCGGCCGCATCAGCAACCATGAGCATAGCATGATGCGCAGTGCCCGATGCACATTTGAGAAGTATAAAACCAACGATGCAGAGACCGAGGATGATACCCATCACAATCCAGGTATCGATGAGCGTTTGTGCATTGAGCGTCAAAAAGTCACTCTCTGTATTGAACAGCCAGCCAATTGACCAGGTGGTTGCATGTCCGACATCAATCCCGTCCATAGTACCTGCGTTGCGCTATGATAATGCAGCACCAGAAGCTGCCTATGAATACTACTAGAAATAGTATACGGGCAGGAAGGGTCAAGTGCAACAAATACCAGAATGCACTCGCAATTAAAAGAAAGCGGCTCAACGCATTAAGGATACGTTTAAACACATTCGGACTGCGCAGTTGAGCAGTTATTGATACGTGCGATGCAAGAAACAAGTATGCATACAAAGCGCCACCAGCGACACTGCAGATAAATAAAGGAATATACGTTATAAAGTTGATAAACATAGGTATAAAAAAAGAGGCCGGGCGACTGTAAAGTACCCGGCCTTTAAGTGTCTTGTCTGTTAGGGATTATCCGCCTTCGTTGACCCAGCTTCGCTGGGCTAAAATTACGGCGTGATACACCACGCCAGAGCTCGTAAACGAGCGACGGCGGGTTAAACCTTCTTAACACCTTTGGCATGCCAGTATGCACTCACCATCTCTGGTGAACCACTGATCACCATAAGGCCTTGACGTTCGTCAACAGAGCTGCGTGCTATTGAAAGTGCTTCGGTAAATGAAGCTGCCGCACGTGCTTTGACCTTCATATTCTTCAGTTCATGTGCAATCGCCTCAGCATCCCATGAGCGGCCATTGATATTTTCCGCACGTGGTGTTGATGGGCAAACGATGATAGAACCGGAACTTTTCTTGAAGAAGTAGCGAATCAACTTAAGTAGTTCAACCGTATCGATATCAGGATTGTTGTTACCCAAAATAATCGCAAGTCCTTTCAATGGACGTTGATAGTGAAGCAAACGAATACCAAGAAGGAGATTTCTGATCGCATCAAGGTTCGCTGCATTATCAAGAAGCACAAAAGGCTTTTCTTTTTCAAGCAGTTCAAAACGGCCTGGAAGTTCGTTAACGGTATCTTTCCAAAACTGTTCAAGTGTCTTTTTCGGGTTCAATTCTGAGCGGCGTTTCGCTTCAAGCGTCGGACGGCCACGTTGACCTTTGATCTTGGTCAACAACGTTTCAGTAATGGTAACGCTATTTTGATTGATAATCTCATTCACAAAGATCGTAGCGATGCGTTCAGCAAGGGCTGCGCAACGTCCATGGAGCTGTTCAAATGGATACGGCAATGCTGCAAGTTTACGAATCGGCATTTCCCACACGCCACCAGAGGCCTCCACAAGCTCTTGCATCGATTGCAAATTGAGCTTGCTTTGATCTGCAGAGACTACATGTGATTCTTTTTTCACGCTATGCAAGAATGAACTAATCGTTTCAATGTCTGCTTTGTTAAGCGCAGGAGAAGAACCTTCTGCGATACGGGTAACACCCACCACCGTTGGATTAAGCAACTTTGTGGTGCATGGCAAACCGGTTTCTTGTGCTTCAAGGATGGCAACATCAACTTTTTGTTCTGCAAAGTACACGAGTGCCATCATCGTCAAGAGTTCGATACTGTTGAGCGCAAGCCCCATCGATTCTGCAGCGTTGATAACCTCATTTGCTACATCAGTAAACACCTTGTTGGCGATCGTTGTATTATTGAGGCTAAACCGCTCGTTATAGGTCAACACATGGGGAGCGATAAAGGTACCAACTGATAAATTTTCTTCACGTAACAGTTTTGCGGTAAATCCGATGGTCAAGCTCTTACCATTCGTACCCCCAACCACAATCGTTGGTATCTTTTTGGATACGGAACCGAATGCTTGGTCAAGCTTGGTAAGCTTGCTCAGTGAGGCATCGTCCAGGTTGGTCTTCCAATGCGCATCGAGAAATTCAACAACCTCAGCATAGCTGCGTTGTTTTTTAGAGTGCACCGCTGATTGGGTGCTGCCAGTGGCAATCGTCTTGTTTTTCATGCTACATCCTACTAGTAAAAACTTATACGTTTCACTTTCTTAAACAATTATACATCTTATTTAGAGGATAACAGGCCCTTCAAAAATGTCAAACAAGAAATTTTTGGACACAATAAGCCCCTTTATTTACAAAAACAAAACAAATAGAAAACTCCTTTGTGGTCCTACTTCCCCATGCTATACTGCCCTACTTCGCAAACCTTGCTTTGCTTAAAAAGCCCGGCAAGGTTAAGCTTCGAAGGGCAGGCTTCTTTTTTTATGGAATCTATTTGATTTGAGGTATTATGGCAAGCAAAAACTACTGGGGAACACCCGAGGCTGAACAGGCTCTAGCAGCTGCTTTTGCTCAAAACAAAGCTGTTTTGGCCGAATCAGATACGGTCTGGGGACTTTTGACCCCCGCTACCAAAGCAGGGGCTACCGAGCTTGATCGGCTCAAAAAACGGCGGGATAAGCCCTATTTGGTGCTCATGGGCTCGCTTGAAGCAGTTGAGCAGGTAGCCCAGTTCCCCCCTAACGGCTCCTACGAACTTGCCAAAAAAGGCTGGCCAGGACCAATAACACTACTCCTGCGTGCGCAGGAGGGAAAATTGATTGACGCCCAGTCCTCTGAAGGGCTCCTAGGCATTCGAGTGCCCGACCATGAGCCATTACGCCATGCCGCCGAACAGTATGGTGGTCTTTTTTCTACGAGTGCCAATATCTCCGGCGAGCCGGTACCTACTAGCTTAGAAGATATCCCCGCCTCAATACGCGCCGAGGTTGGTGCCATTATTTATAACGATCCAAATTACAAGCCCCATGCACAACCCTCCACCATTGTAGATTGCAGTAGCGAAACGCTACAAATAATCCGCCACGGGGCATACCCTATGGCGGATATCAAAAAATTATAACGCTTATTTTGTTTCTACTGTTTCGTTATCGTATTGCAGGCCGCGTATGCGCAGATGGGCTGCTTGGAGAGAATCAAAGTTTGAAAGGTTATGCTTCTGTTCAATCGCATGCTTGATCTCAGATGCCTTTTGAACACCATAATCAAAATAAGAAGGAGCATTGTATGCGATGTGCTTTGCACCATTAAACGCAATGCCGCCCGCATGTGCAAACAACTGCTTGGTATGTTCCGGGCGCACAAGCGCATAAATGCATGCTGCTGCGCCGAGATATGCCGATACTGGGTTTGCAATGATAATCGTTCTTGCACCTTGGCTGATCAAGAAACCGCTCAACCCTGCAAGTATCGCTGGTTTTAATCGATGGGAAAGTGGTATTTCATTAATCGGCGTGCCAAAAATTGGTGCGCGTTCTTGAACTGTTGATTTTGATTCTTCCGCATGCAGCGTAAAGATGGTGAGTGATAGAAATGCACAGGCGATATTTTTGTTCATGTGATGCTCTTGTAATAAAAAGTGAATAAGATTTTGCGCAGCATCCATTAATACAATCTTTTTGGGTCTTAAAAGAAAAAACGCTCTTTTCTAGCGTTAAATATCTACTAAATGTAGCAGAGATATAAAATTATACCAGCCTTTATGTACGGTGTATGCACAGAGTAAAAAAAAGGAGTTTTTATGCGTTCTGGATTTACCTTGATCGAATTGATGGTAGTCGTTGCAATTATTGCCGTGCTCACCATGCTTGCCGTGCCAACCTTCACAACCTTCATTGCAAAAGCAAAACGAACTGAAGCCTACACCAATCTTCATGCGCTCTATGCCGCACAAAAAGCATACTGGGCTGAACATGGCACCTACACCACACAACTGAGCGGTGCTGACGGCCTCGGCTGGCAACCAACTGGCTACAAAGGTGGTGGCACGCAGGAAAGCTTTTATTACACTTACGGCGTGCCTGGCAGTGAAGGCATAAACTATTTCACCGGCAAACTGGAAGCGCCCGCATCAGCATTGAGCAGCGGTTACGCGGGTAAAGATGGGTTTGTGATGGTAGCCGCTGGTGATATCGATAATGATGGTAATCTCGATGTGATCACAATCGATCAGGATAACAACATCAAAATTGTGCAGAATGATATATAAGATAAAGCTGCATTCAATTTTATTGTTATGTTCCATTCTATCTGCGCACGCAGACCAACAATCTGTGCTCACCGCGCACTTTTCAGGCAGTTGGTATCCAGCAGATCCACAAGAATTACGAACACTGCTCACCAAATCAGAAGAAGATGCAGTGCGTCAATTTGCATTTCCTGCAGATGCTTGGCAATCACCTGAAACCACCTACCAAGTTTTTGAGGCGATAGATTTTGGAGAATAACCACTAGTGATCTGATAAGGTGTTATCAACATGTGTTACAAACGATATGCAGCATTGTTACTGTGTCTTTCCTCTTTTACCATGAATGGCGGTGGATCAAAACCAACAAAAAAGAAACCAACCGTCACATCAACAGTACCAACACAACGTGTTCTGTGCGAAGGAACGATGAGCGCCACGGCATTCAAGCTTATGATTGCCAATGTCATGAAGGTGAATCCCGCGCAAATAACGATTATTTTTAACGAAAAAGATATATCTGCTGAAACAAGAAGCTTGCAAGAGTTGGGAATAACACCAAAAAGTCAACCTTCCATCGTTATTCAATCAGCACCACGCAAAAAAGATACAAAATATTAAGAGATTTTGCGTTGCAATTTTTAAAAAGAGCGTATGATGATACTATTTCAATCATCATACGCTCTTTTGTTTTTGCCTATCTCAGTTTTGCACTGCTGGACGAGGTCTTCTTTGTAATGCCATCGATCTTAAGATGCTATCTTTGTATTTCGTGTAAATCGAATTCATATACTGCCGTGGTGAATTCCACAGCTGACTTGCATTTTGACGTACCGAGGTCAACCAAGCTCCCCATCCTTGCTTGACTTGCTGCGGTTTTGGTGGTGTAGGTTGCTGCAATACAATGGGCTGTAAGAGCTTTTCTTGTAATGATAGCTTTTTTTGCGATGCTTGCGCCGGTTGCTGCCCTTCAAATTTTGAAACACTGTTGTAAAGCATTTTGAGCTCAGGTAACACAGAGCCCCACGTATTTTGGCATAATTTCGCTGCTTGTGCTTGGTTGAGAGTGTGATGATAGACCCAATGCGCACTCGCAAGAATATTGCTATCTGCTCTGTTGAGTATGCGAATCGCTTTTGCAAGACCTAAAGCAAAGGGACTATAGATACATGCAACGGTCTCACTTTCATGAAGTCCCAACATACCAAGTTTAATATAATTAACATACAGATTAACTGGATCAAAAACATTTGCGATAACCTCTGGTTTGTACACTTCAGGCACAACCCCCCTGATTTTCCATTTATTTACCAGTATCTTTTCAAAGTCTGGGATAAAGGATTTTTCTAAAACTATATTTTCATAGTAAAAGAAACGGTGTAAACTGTTCAGCCATTTTGATGGCGGTCTATCAGGTATATCCAACTTTGTTACAAAAAAATTAGCGTTTTTAACGTGCCCCTGACTGGTATATACCCATTCATTGTTTCTTTGCGGATCGGAACAAGACAGTAATTCATCACCTGTGTAGATTAATACTTGTTGATATCCCTGTTTATCGGTAAATATGCCTATTAAATTTCCCTCAATACAGTTCCACTGCATATAGCGTCCACCATAATGTCGGTAACTTCTAGCATAGTAATCCGGCAATCTATCTGCTAATGGATTCTGAAATCTTTTTTTTGAGAAATCATTTGTATTTTTAGGATCAAAGGCATAAAAAGTAAAGGTGTACGAGTCTAGCGCATAGCTTGGATTTTCTGTAGCGATTATATAAAAGCGATGGTCATGATCATTATACAATGCTTTATAATCAGAGTTATCTAGCGCACCAGTAAATTGTTCGATAGGAGTTGTTTTGCCAGTTTCCAAATTTATGAGAAATGCTACATTTTCTGCATCCTCCCCTATTTTACCTATGAGAAGCATATATGTTGCATCATCTGAAAGTGCACAAGCCTCGGGACTATACACAAAAAAATTATATTTGCGTTCTTTTTTATGTACGAGATCGAAATATCGTGATTCAGTCTTATTATCAATAAGTCCAAATCCCCAGGGGGTTGATGAAATGCTCAGAATTGGGCGCGGTGTAGAGGTAAATCGAGTTTCGTCATATTTGTAACTCGTTGGCATAGAGAGAGTAACACCAGTTTGTTGTTCAAGAAGATCTTTGAATAATTTTCCTGCGATCGAGCGTTGCCAATCTTTAGTGAATCTATCGAACATGTTTTTTGGTGGGATATATGTAGTGCTTTTCAAGATCGAAATATATCCTTTTTGTGGGGCTTCTAGCGCTTCTTGGCTGAAATGTAAATAATCAGCAACCTCAAGAATTTTACCAAGGTCAAGCTGAGGGTTTGCTATAATCAGTTCTTCCCATACTTTTCCTAACTCAGCTTCTGTTGGTTTTTTGCTTCCAAACTTTTTGGGATGAACGAGCTCAAGTAAAGATTCAAAATCTTTTTTGGTAGTGTTTCGTATCGGTATTGGTTCAGTTGGAATAGTGCCAAATGATGCAATAAGATCTTTTAAGGTATTTGCATATTCGACTTGAAAAAGAGGATAGGACGTTGGAGATGCTGTGGGATCATTTGTGAAGCTGACGAGTACCGGAGTATCAGCAAAATAATTTTTATCGCCTATGGCGCGGGTAAGCGGACTGAGAAACGCAACAATAGTATCAGCTCCCACTGCACGCGCAAAGCTTACTGCATCTAGTATATTTTTTTTCTCATTTTTTTCGATGGTTCCCAGATTAGGAAAGTTGCCACTTGTATGTTTAAATTGAGCAAGTTCCACAACAAGTCTTATGCTTCCGAGCGGAAAAGAAACTTGTTCTGCATAAATACCCCGTTCATACAAAGCATCCAGCTTGGGAAGTAGATATAAAATATTTGGGTCAATTTCCTTTTTGTTGTGAGGATCGCCTTTAAATGTGATGGTAAATTTCTTGTCACTCGATCTTTTCTCACCTTTTTTTGGTTCCGGCCTTTCTTGAGCGCCAGTTTCTTGCGCAAGAAAATTGAGAAATTGTGCCAGGTTATCAGTCTTCGTAGATTGAAAAAAAGCTGCAGCTTCGCGTATTTCATAGTTGTTATACTTATCAAGAATCTTTTTAGCTTCTACAATGGCAGCCTGTGCATAAATATCACCCCCAACTTTTCTTGTGAAATGAACAATTTCTATCGCAAGTTGTACACTCCGCGATGGAAATGAAAGTTGCAGCGACCGAGTACCTTGCTGGTAGGCTGTATCCAGTCCGATAAAGAAAGGTAGGATATCGTGTTCAATAGGCACTGTTGTATCGGTACCCTTGAAGGTAATAACAAATGGTGCAAGAGCCGGTGGGGCTTGTTCTTCTTGCTTAACACTACTCATTTCTTGAACGAGAGAATTAATGAGGGTTGCTACTTCATCGTTGCCCAAATCATATGCAAGAGCTTCAGCTCTTTGTTTTTCAGAGCTGTTATAATTTGCAAGAATTCTTTTATACGCTGCTCTCGCATCTTTGGCAGAGATAAGCTCATTAACTTTTGATTGAAATCGAATGAGTTCTACTAGAAGAGTTACACTGCGTAGCGAGACATTGATTTGCCGTGAACGAATGCCCTGAGAGTACTCGTCATACAGCCTTGGAAACATAGGTAAGAGAGCAGGCTCAATGATGACTTTCCTGTCAGTATTATTGAATGTGATTTCCATGCTCTTGATTGAGCCGATGAATAAGATGAGCCCAAGTGCGAAAGCGGCATAGCGTGTGCGTAAAATCTGTGTAGACATATCGATCTCCTTTTTTATTGCGCCTGAGAGCGCATCATTTTATTTTATTGTCGATTGTTTTGTTGTCGTTTTAATCCAAAGATTTTAAGAACATTGCTGTATCTCTGGCTGAGCCATGCTTTCCATCCTTGTGCTTGTGGTTTTGCAGCAGGGGCTAATTGTTGCGCGGGTGCAGGAGCTGGGACTGGTAATGGTGCTGGTATTGATTGAATAGGCTGTTCAATCCGTCGTGGTGCTAATACGGTAACGTTATAGAGCTGTTTAACTATAGGAAGTACATCATCAAATATATCTTTACACTGAATATGCCAAGTTTTTGGATATGTAGTGTATTGATATACGAAATATGCTGTTTTAAGCAGACTTACTTCTTCTTTTTCGAGCAATCGTATCGTTGTAATAAGCTCTGGCGAGAAAGGGTTATATAATCGTGGAAGTTTATTTTGTATTACACAAATATTCAATGTAAAGGGGTCAAATGCAGTGCTGCTGCATTCTATATCAATTTTACTGAGTCTTTCTGCCACTATTTGTTCAAACTCGGGAACAAATGATTTTTCTATTGCGACATATTTATTTGCTTCGTACTCCGCTTTTTCTTTTTTACTAAAATCGTTTTTTTTATCGGGATAAAATAGTTGCCTCATATTGTTAACTTTTGTTACAAAAAAGTTTGCCACTTCGTCTTGACCATTGACTTTATAGGTCCAAAGATATTTAAAAAATCCAACACCTTGACCATTGCCTGCACAAGAGAACAAATTGTCACCACTGATAAGTGGTACATATGCTCCTACCCCATCTTTTATTGTTTCAGCATAAATGCCAACTAATTTGCCATTTATGCAGCTCCAATGCATATTTGTATAGGCATAAGTCTTGTCCCCAGGTACAGTATAAGATTTTCGATTTGAAAAGCTTGGTTTTTCGGGATCGATGGAATAAACCGAAAGTTGTGTTTGGACCTTATTTTCTGATGGTGCATCTGAAACAATTATATGAAACTTACCGATATCATTGTTGTATACGACTCTATATATTTTATAAGGGTCCTCAGGAGTATCTGCGTTAAAGATTAACTCATTATTGGCTAAATTTATAATCAACACTCTGTTAGTATCTCTAACCCAAGTTGCTACTTAAAGGGTGGTTGAAATCATAAAAAAACCATGGCAGAATCTCCAAAAGAATAAGAGGAGATGCCATGGTAGATGCAATAATAACAGTTTTTTGTATTTGTGACGACTACTTAAAATCAATCGACTATAAAGATGATAAACAAGCTGCTATGTCAACGAGTGAAATACTGACCACGGCGATCATAGCAGCAAAATTTTTTGGGGGAAGCTACGCAAAAAGTAGATGGTTTCTTGGAAGTCACAATTATGTCAATCACATGTTAAGTGAAAGTAGATTTGTACGTAGACTTAATCAAATAGATAGTGAAGTACTTCGAGGGTTATTTGCTACAATGGCAAGTACCTTTAAAGCTGCTAACAAAGATAATCAGTATGCAATAGATAGTTTTCCAATTCCTGTATGCTCCAATATACGTATGTATCGATGCAAAATATATCGCAACAAAGAATATCACGGGTATTGTGCAAGCAAAGGAGAATACTTTTATGGTATTCGCGTACATATGTTAGTAACTCAATATGGCGAACCAGTCGAGTTTATCATAGAACCAGGAGCGACAAGCGATATTATTGTTGCGCAATCGTTCAAATTTGAGCTACCTAAAGGATCGAAAATACATGCAGATAAGGGGTATACCGATTATGGGTTTGAGGATCACCTTGAATTTAGTAGACAGATCCATCTTTTAGCCAGTAGAAAGGAAAATGCTAAGCGTCCAGATCGAGGTATGTGTAAAAAAATTCGCAAAAGAATAGAATCCTCTTTTAGTTCTATTGTTGGAGACTTTGCACGTAAAATCCATGCAACGACTGCGTTTGGATTTGAACTTAAAATTGCGCTTTTTATCTTCGCCTATTCAATCAAATTCATGTAGCAACTTGGGTACAACATAGTATTTGTTCTTGGCAAGATTATTACGCGCGATATAATCATCTATTTTTGCTTTCAATTCTGCTACAGGCACCCCAGCAAGCGTTGGATGTAATTCGAGATCTAAAGTCGGCCAGTTTGAAAGCAGCGTACCTGTCGGCTTTTTCTGCCATGGTCTATAATAGTGAGCCCCTGTTATAACAAAAGGCCATGAAGATGATGTTGTAGTAAAATCATACGCTATTCCTTCCATAGGCATCGCAGTAAGAGTATACCTTCGATCATCTTCCAATTGCTTTCCGTGATGTATCAAGCGCATGTCAGAGCCCGATTCCATGTTAAATTCTTTTCTATGTTCCAGTATTTTTTGTTTTAATTGCTCTATGGTTCCAGTGACCGGAACGAGTACCTGAACTTCGGGGACGCCGTGTAGCATTGATTTAACTGTTATATTAACAGTCGGAATCTTTTTAGTCTGTTCACTCGAATGTAGTTTATTGATAGCAGCCAAAAGAAATAGTAGCGATATCGCAATTTTTGTTTTTTTGTACATGGTAAAAATTCCTCGCTTTTACGTTTAACTCTACTTGATAATAATACCTAGATTGCTTGCGAGTCAAGATTGTTTTTAAATGAACAGCAATTGTCTATTGTATTAACCAACGCAAATTGTATAATATGGCATTATCCATAATCTTTAAGTGCGAGGACTATCATGTTTTTAGTTTTGCTCTCTGTTCTCTGCATAACTGCTCATTTATATTATGAAAAATTATAGTAAAAAATCCTGCGTTGCAGCCAAAATTTGCTATCAAAAACGAATAACCCACATAGACAACCGCCCTTTGCTTACTCTATACTATGAGAAGATCAACAGATTTAAATCATCAAGGAATTCTTATGAAACATCTTCTAGCGAGTACAATTGTATCCGTCATAAATCTAATATCCAAAATTCATTCATGAAAAATATATTCACATTGTGGTTATTGGCATATTCTTTTTCATTACACCCTGCTGACAACACAGCTTTTGATCGTAATGTAAAATATCAAGTTTGGTCCAATAAGGATATTCAAGGGGAAATAGCAATTCCAACTTCTGGAAAATTCCTGTACGTAAAGCAGCTTATAAGAGATGATATTAAGAAATCTTTTGGAAAAGAAATGTACATTGCCTCGTGTCATTTTATACATGGAGGGAAGCAATTGGGGGACGATACACCATATGATTTAAACGATGCCGATCAACCTTGGAAAAACAGTTTTAAAAAACATAATATAATTCAGTTGATATGCCCGTACCTTAATCAAGAAAATGACACGGTTAAAGAAAATAAGATGATTACCTGCGATATGTGTAAAAACACTAAAACATTTTTTGGTATTAATCATCACACCGTTAAAGGCATAATCATTGGCTCTTTAGGCACTTTATGTATTGGTGGCATTCTATGGTGCTTGTTAAATCAGAAAAATAACCTGCGCCTCCCATCAGGATCAAAGCAATTGTGACGAAGAATACCAATATTTTTGAGTAGACAACCATCTTTTACCTGCTTTATACTGGGAGAAAACTTGAACATTTACATCATCAAGGATTATCATGCACGTCAAAAACTCACTTTTCATCGCAACACTGATCGCCGCAGTACCAATTTTTGTGTACAGCATGCAAGAAGCAGATGCAAGTCTACAAGAAATACAATTGTGCGCCTATACCCAATTGGCTAGTTGGAATTCTGATGTTCAAGGTGTTTTATCTGAGCATATTAAATATTGTAATAATGAGTATGCTTCAATCAATGACTATTGCTTGAAATTTGATGAAGCGAAAGACAATAAACAAAATTACAGCAAAAAAATAGCTCAGTTGATCATGAAATATCCCTCATATTCAATTAAAGCGATACCATTAGAGTTACAAGCTTGTGTTGCAATGTATGTCTTAGAACCATTGGTTGATGAGCTGAAGATTAAGGAAGAAGATTACATTTTTCTTCAGCGATGTATGTGGCAACCAAAACCGATAACTGAAGAACAAGTAAAGACGCTACGCACGAATGGCGCAAATGTCGTGGTAATTAATCGAGAATCTACAATGCCTAGTGCTTCAATAGAGGGTCCCTGGGAAAATAATCCGATTGCTTATGATATTTTAGATTCTCATAAAATTTTGGCAGAACATTTTCAAAAACTTCAAAACGAAGCTACTCAAAAACAATTACCACAACCCCAACCAGCTCAATTTTCATTCATGACCGCAATCATTGGCATCAAAAATTATATCGTTTCTTCAGCTTGCAAGGGTTTAAATTGGGGCTATAGTTTTTTGGTAAAAAAATAATTTACCAACTATTTGTTGTTGGCCGGCGCTCGCATGGATAAAAAAACGCATAAAAAAGCACAACGCAGTGATCACAAATCATTTCAATTATTAGCACAGCATACATGGCCTATTGCTGATTAAGCCCTTTAGAGGATTCACATAAAAATCAAAATTGTAACGACTTAACACTATCCTTTGGCATCGTCCACAAAACCGGTGGTTGGAAAAAATTCGTAACCGGTTTGTTTGCGCGATAATACGCAGAACACAACTATTTTTGAGTAGACAACCATCTTTTACCTGCTTTATACTGTGAGAAGATTAAACATTTAAATCACCAAAGGATCATTATGAACATAAATAACCGCACTCTTCTCATCGCAACCCTCATTGCTATACCAACTTTTACACACAGCATGCATGAATCAATCAAAAAACAGATTGATGAAGTGGAACGGGATTTTACATCATCAGAACCATGGGGTGAGTTGTTCTCAAGCGAACGAATGGAGCAATATGCTGTACATAATACAAGGCTCGCTGATATCGTACATAAGGCAGGCGATCTCATGACCAATCAAGAAAAACTCCGCTATCTCAATGGAGATCGTTATTATGAAGATCGCAAAAAAATAGTAAAACTGATGATAGCAAGAGATAAAGTTAATCCTAATGTTATTGATGCAAATGGAAACACACCGCTGTGCGATAGTGTATTACATGAAGATATTGAGTTCACTAAATACCTATTATTAGCTGGTGCTCGCATGGATAAGAAAACACATTCATACGCACAGCTCAGCTCTCATCGCTCATTTAAAGCATTGGCAAAACATACAAAGCCAGTTCAATAAATATAATGCTATTCAGGAGCTCTTATGAAACATTTTCTAGCGAGTGCAATTGCATCCATCGCAATAAACATCAATATCCAGTCCGCTGATCAAACAAAACCTATTTCCAACGAAAAAGCCCCAGAACAACTCTCTGAGCAAGATTTTTCAACGCAATATGGGTTTAAGAAAGAAGACGTACATAAAATAGCACAAGGCTATGTTGAGCATGTCGAACAAATCATACAATTTAGTCCTCTTTATGATCTTCTCAACGAAAAAGCTATAGTACAAGAAGAATCTGAACTTCTGGCTTTTGTATGCGATCCTAATTTTAAAATAAGAAAAAATTGGCAAAAGTATTGCAATAAATGCTCACGCGACATAGACAGCATAGAAAGAGATATATCGAAGCGAAATCCAGACTTTACACCCGAAGATGCATTAGATGCTATAAAAAAAACAAAAGATTATTTCTTCACCTGTGTTGATCCTATGATCATAGCACTTTCTAAAATCAATGCTTATGAAAAAGAAGACTCTCCCAAAAAATCCTTATCTCGTTTCAAAAAAGAGCAGGCTCGCTGTAATCGGGTCAAAGATGCTGCACGTACCTTTGCTACTCAAGAAGCGCAAATGAACCTATCAAAGGATTGCCGTTACTTGCAATCACGAGTGTTAGAGCCAGCACACATTACAATTAAAGATGATATGGTAAAATTCATTGAAGAATGTGCAAATCCTAAACTCAAAGAACTAAAAGGTATTCCACAAGCTCAAGAAGGTCGCACCCATCTTAAAAAAATGAAAAGAGATGCTGGAACAGTTCTTATGGAGCTGGATAGAATCAAAAAGAATACTCAGCAGAACTCATAATAGGAACCACAATGATCATATTTTATCTTCTTTGCTTCTCTTTAATCAGTACCCAGACCTCAAATCTATCTGCCGCCGATGACAATCAAGCACAACAAATCCCTAAAGCTGCCACACAAGGTGCTATAGAAAATTCAAACGATCGAAATGCGTTTGAACCTAACAAACTGAGCTTTGATGTAGGCATGTACGATCGTTCCCTTGTTGTATCTGCTGGAGCATACGATTTAGGCCTACGAGCACGCGATACCAAATGGTGGGCTGAAGAAGATGATGAAGAATTTGTGAGGCGATCTGCCTTGTTAAAAGAAGTAGTTACCGAAGAAGATAAATATAAACAATTAGCCAATCAACTTATGAAGAGCCAGAATGATCAACAAACACAGGAAATAATTGAAAATCTACCAGTGCAAGATAAGGAAATAGCCGATCGTGCCATTGCTGGGTATATACTGCATGAGCTACTAAAACAAGAACCAAATTCGAATCACTTGTCTGATGTCTGCAGCAAATGGCGTGAGGTTGTTTCTAATACTACTTATAAACAAGTACCACCTTATTTCATACTCAAAAGCAATTGGGCGGAATCGTCTCCATACCAACATCAAATTAGATCTGTAGGATACCTGGGCTTCATCAAATCGTGGTTTTGTAAACTTTTCGGCATTTAAAAGGCTTGGGGATATTGATATCCTCAAAAAACTGATATCATAATGCTAGTTTTAACCTCAATCCCTGAAGGAGTGGATGTGTTTTACAACAGTTTCAACGTCTTTTCTCTTGCTCTTCTTTTTGCAGCATATGCACCATGCACCTATACCATGCATCACATCGCAAAAAAACGTGTCACGGTAGCAAAAAAACAACGCTCTCAACTTCCTAAATCACGCATCGCCCGTCGTTCTGCTTGTGTTGATCCTCATGATTGCAAAAACTGCCCCATAACCACGGTTGATCATGCAGACCTTGATGTTTTTAACAAAGCACTTGGGACGTGCCGCGGGCATGCAATTGCCATTTCTCGTATACTACCAACGCTTATAAAACGTGGAGATGCAATCTTGTTAGACGCTGCACTAAAACAACACGGCAATTTAGATTTGTATTTCTCAGAGCCCGACTACACTGTTATAGGGCACGTAGAAATACCTTATAAATCAGCCAATGATGAAGGTATTTATAGGGCGCCCGTCTATAAACGAGTAACGAAGTTACACACTCTCAAAGAAAGTGCACAATCAGCGTACGACCAAACTCAAAATCAAAGTTTTAAAGAAATTCTCGCCTTGCTAGAAACATACACTCCCGCTAAAAAAAATTAGGTTATGAGCCGTACCGCACTTTCGATTCTTTCGACAGAAAATTTGCTCCATAATATCAGCATCATTCGTGCGCAAGCACCACGTTCCAAGATTGTGGCGATGGTCAAGGCTAATGCGTATGGCCATGGGTTACGTTCCACGAGCTTACGTTTGCAAGCTGCTATCGATATGCTCGGCGTTTCGTGCATTGATGAGGCACTTGCACTCCGCAAAGCAGGCGTAAAGATTCCTATTTTACTTGCAGAAGGCGTTTTCGAACCGCGGGAACTTATTATTGCATCAGCAGAAAAGTTTGTAGTTGCTTTTCACTCTCCCATACAAATTGAATGGCTCAAAACCACACTCATGCCACGCCCTATCGAAGCCTGGCTTAAAATAAATACGGGGCTTGGGAGGCTGGGGTTTGATATGCAAGAAGCGGCACACTCTTATGAAAGCTTAACCACGCATCCTACGATAAAAAAACCGATCACGATTATGTCTCACTTCGCCTGCGCCGACACACCACAAGATCCTTTGAATGCGATCCAAAAAGAACGATTTAACAACGTAATGAATTCAATGCCAGGCACCTACAGCATCTGTAATTCAGCAGCACTCTTTACCATGCCAGAGATGCACTATGAGTATGTGCGCCCTGGTATTGCAGTATACGGTGTATCGCCCTTCACCGATCGCACTGCAGCCACCCTTGGCTTAAAACCGGTCATGACAGTGCAATCTACGTTAATTGCAGTGCAACGGATGGCAAAAGGTTCTTCGCTCGGCTACGGGGCACGGTATACCTGCCCTGAGACAATGCCGGTTGGTGTGGTCGCCTTCGGTTACGGTGATGGCTACCCGGTAACTGCGCAAGATGGCACGCCCATTTTGGTAAATAATAAACGGTGTGCCTTGGCCGGCCGCGTTTCGATGGATATGCTCACCGTGGATCTGCGCAACTGTCCTGACGCCACCATCGGCAGCCAAGTTATTTTGTGGGGAGAGGGATTACCGCTTGAAGAGGTGGTAACACACACGCACACGATGAGATGGGAGATGCTCACGAGTATGCAACATCGCGTACAATTTTTGTGGACACAGCTATGAGCAATCAAAACAAACCGATCGGCGTCTTTGACAGCGGTTCTGGCGGTTTGACCGTGCTCCGTGTGCTCCAACAACAATTTCCGCATGAAGAATTTATCTATTTTGCCGACACTGCCAACCTCCCCTACGGCACCAAATCACCGGCAGAGATTATCGCATTTACGCGTAATGCGTTCAGATGGCTGTGCAGCGTGGCACAGGTAAAGATGATCGTTGTTGCGTGTAATACCAGCTCATCACTCGCGCTTGAAACAATAAAAAAAGATTTTGATATTCCCATTATCGGCACCATCTATCCCTTAATACATGTTGTTCTCACGAACAACCTGTATCAAAATTATGGCATCATCGCAACGCCAGCATCGGCACACAGCAAAATGCATGAGAAAATTTTGAAAGCACATGGCTTTACCGGCACAATCACCACGATCGCCTGCCCCGATTTTGTGCCACTCATCGAAGCACCTGAGCGCGATACACAAAAAATCATCGCTGTTGCACGCACTTATCTTGCTCCCTTTCACACACAACAGTGTGATACACTCATCTACGGCTGCACCCATTATCCACTGATTGCCGACATCATTGAATCACTACTGCCCCCAACGATGCACTATATCGATCCCGCATACGCAATGGCTGATACTGTAGCCACATTTTTGGACGAAAAAAAACTCCGCACTACTCATGCCACCGCGAGTTCAACGCGCTATTATTGCACGAGCAATCCGGAACTCTTTGCACGCAAAATTGCGCAGATTATGAAAATTGAAGCAACTGTTTTATTGTTGGTCCCAACAATCTATAGAAAGCCATCATCATGACTAAGCACATAGTGTTCTTAACTCTATTTTTTTACGTATCTCTGCACGGTGCAGGGCCCTTGGATTTATCATCGGATATATGGAGCATCATTATTTCAAAACCATCTCATACGAGTAATCGGATCAGATCTGTATTAACATTAAGAATGAGTTCAAAAAAACTCAGCACACAACTTCCACAAGGTGATCAGCTCAAATATAGCATTGGTCTTGACACTGATGCTCTTCTTGAAGAAAAGATAGTGTGTCTAACTCAATCGACCTTCAATACCATCCATTTACTTTTATCGTTGCATTCGCAGCCAGAGCGCTTCATTTTTGAACAGTATAAACTCAATAACGAGCTTGGCATCAAGATGGCTCTTACGCAAAAGGGGGCTATCTTATTGTGGGCTATTAATAGTGCAGGATGGTACACACAACGATGGGTTGACTTTGAAAAGAAACTACCCTACAACGAGGTAGGTATAGCAAGGGCAGAAGATGGGGTTAAAAAAATAATCTTTGCCGAAGACCTTATTATTGCCGGCGATCAAATCAACTTTGCGGATAAAAAATCTGGAGCAACACCACTCCATAGAGCACTGTGGAATGAACGGGATGAGATAGTCAGACTGCTCATAAAACAGGGGGCTAACCTTAATGCAGCCACGCGCTGTTCAGCATGCACAGACAGCTCGTCATGCAACCACTATACGATAACGCCACTGCAGAGAATGCTCTATCAATTAATACCGGGTAATTTTAAACTTCACGCAGGATATCATAGTTACACATCTGGGCAATACGATCCATACAAAGAAGGAAAAACTAAAGATATATATGAATCTTTAACGCCCCGGCAAAAAATTCTTATGATTTATGATGCGTATGGCTTTGAGATTGCGCAACGAGCCAATCAGCACTTGCCAGCAACGGAACAACTTTCTGCCTGGCAATGCTCCAGAATTAAAAACCTATCACAAAAAGAAATAGATGATCAAATCAAAAATGCAGAATCAGAGGACAGTGGCACACCATTAGATAGTTGCACACTATTGTAAAACTGCCCATTCGATTGACAACAATAGCGGGAATCTTCACACTAAATGCAAGAAAATAGGCTCAAAAAGGAACCGTGATGCTCTTCAATCGTGTCATACCAATTCTCTGCTGTCTCTCTACTGCATGGTGCAACGCTATGGACGATGAAATACCTAACAGAAATCTTATATACAAACTTCCTACCATTCTCCGCGATTTCGCGGTAGAACAGCCTGGTTATGATAACGTTAAGGAGCTGACCGCTATGCTCAACACATCCATTACCGGTTTAAATCTTAAAAAGATGCGTACCGAAATTAATCGCACTGTCGGATTTATAGCAAACTCAATGAACCCTGTTTTTATACCGCTGAGTTCATATACTGTTGAGCGGCTTGCTACAGAAATGGATGAGCTTGTCCTGTATAAAAAAGCGGTTCCTACCCTTCCCTACAATAAACAGCTGGAAAATCAAAATAACCTCTTCTTTGCACGCCTTTTACCAAAACCCTTTCCAACAGAACTTGCACACTATATGCAGCATGATGCATCTTCTCCCCTCCTTCGCTATATGGCTCATTGTATCTATGCACTCTGTAGAGGAGTCTCACCTGAGCATAATGCTTATAATATTAATGACCCGGTATTACATGCATCAGGCTGCAATATACTGACACTCAAAGAATATACGCTTCATATATTGAACAATCTTAAACATATAGGACACAAACTCTATCAAGAACCAACAGAAAAACACTGTGAAACTATTATCAAACAGTTTCATAACAACAAGACAGTCCTCAAAGCAACGCGTGATGTTAACGAAATATTCAATACTTATTGGCAGCAGGCACATACAATTGCCCCACAAGACGCTGCTCTTGACCGTGCTCGCACCATTCTCCTTGAAGCGCACAAACACGTGCATGAACGTATCATAAATCCCGATTTAACACGTAACATACAATTTAAAACAAAAGATGATATCATGAAGTTTTTTGGTGAACAGTTAGAAAAAGATTGGCGCATGCATCAGAATATCATCGCACACCCACCAAAGTTTGATGAACTCCCGCCGATCACAACGTACGATGGAGATAGCTTTGCAGTGATGCCTCCATCATGGCTAGGAAGACCATATAAAAATGATGCAGATATTCTTGAATTATTCCCGCCTATTGTTGCTTGTGAATTTTTTCTGATGAATCACCTCAAACAATTTTTATCTGGTACCCCCATAGAAAAAGACATAATCATGGATAACACAAAAGTACTCTGTAGTGCCAATCTTGGGCTTTCTCTTTCACCGCAGACACAATACGCTCTTGAGCAAACAATGCTCAATATTCTTCACGGCAGAATAGTCAACGTTAAAGATTCGCGGCTTACCTACAACAAGGAAACTGAATTCAGCAATAGACATACTCTTGTACACAAACTGCCTTCTATTTTGAAAGATCTCACATTGCGTGCACAAGTAGTAGGCTGGGTAGACAAGGTAATAACACCTCTTTTTAAACCCACTAAAACAGCTAATACCATACAAGAGGCGCTCCTCTTTATTGGAGCATTTATTCGAGATCATAACCGCCATGGAACATCATGGTACTTCAAAACCATTTCCCCTCAAACTGCAGCTTTCATAGCGCAAGAATATTGTAATCTTATTAATCACGACACTCCAGTCAGTGAGTATCCTTACATTCAAGAGAGAGAAACAGCTAATTTAGCAGCACTCATACAAGATTTTCCCCAAGAGCTAAACGCAAAAACCACCGACGCGCATAAAAAAGCTACGTGGAATATCGCCTTTTATGCATATTGGTTAAAAAACCCTGAATGGAAAAAAGTGCTTATCGAAGAAAGCTTTTTTATGGAGAAACATCTCCAAACTATGTACGAGGAAAACAGGTCCGTACGCCTCAATTCGGAAGCTTTCGATGCTCTTAAAGATAGATTCATAACTACTTTTGGGCCTCTTACCTACTGTCATGATCTTTCTAAAGAACGTATTAGATCATCATTAGATGATGCCCTTCGGAAAACATTAGCCGCAACTCTCGATACTAACTGTGCAATAATGCGTGCGGCACAAAGTGATGCTGACCTAAAAAAAATGAATTTTGATGCTCTCATGGATCAGCTGAAAGAAAATCTGCCTAATTGCCCCGTCTGTTTTGAACTGTTCAGCGATCAATTCCATCATACAGAAGGTGGTGTACACACAGAGATCCTCCCTTGTAAACATATATTCTGCAGCAAATGCATATTCGATCACGCCATTACGCAATGCCCCCTGTGCCGTGGTGAGATTACATCAACGGTACCACCAAAACCATCTTTTACAGCGCATAATATTTATTTAGCCAACCGCAGTGATGGTGGGTACTAATGCTGTATTCAAAAACTTTCGTCTATTGCTTCAATCGAGCATTTCAGCTATCATTTTTGAGTGATCAATTTATTATTCGTTAGAGGTTTGTAATGAAGCAGCTCGTTATTTCTCTTAGCACCGCACTCCTGTCTATCTCCCTATTTGCCATGGATAATGCTCCTCTTGAATTACCTCATTCATCTATTGAGTTACTTCCAATAGCACTCATCAACTGCAATACGGCATTTTTTGCTATAAAGCCCAATTCTATAAAAGTCCCACTTCATGGTGTTACATTCAGCAAAAAGTTTAGCTTAGATGGCACCTGGGGCGTTCAATGCAATGTGCACGAAATTGCACGAGGTTCCGATGAAACCCTTATTCCTGCTGGCACAGTACTGTATCAAAAAACCGATGCTCATATATGTGTATGGACCACATCTGCTTGTGTCGGTCCTATAAAAACAAAAATTTACTATGGTACAAATGATTGGCAACAATGTTCCTGTGCTTTTAGCCTTGTCATGATACCAAAAGATGACGATAACAAAGATTATAAAATAGAACTTTGCACCGATGGTTTACACATCGACCATAAAACGCCCTTCAACCTCAAAGGGCTCGAGCATAACTATTTCAAAAACTTCACCTATCTTGCCATACAGAACTGTCAAAAACTGCAAGGAACTGGTGGCGCACTCAATAACATTCTTGAAGTGCTTACACAGTTAAAATATCTGGATCTTTCTCGCACGAACCTTGACGAACCAGTAATCAACGTTGGGCATTACACGCTTGAAGTCTTGAAAATGCGTTATAGCAACTGTACGGCAATCAAGCGGCTCACTATGCCAAAACTTCTTTCGTGCAGATTCTGTTTTTGTACCTCTTTGAACGAAATCAATCGCGATGCAGTCACCATAGGTGATAAATGCTACATCAGTGCCGTAGGTTGTAACCCCCTGACTCTGAGTGGAGAAAAGAATATTCTTATTGACCAATAATACGTCTCAATCGCCTTTTTTATGGTACCTGCTATCCATCAATTTTTTTTATTGCAATTCAAAACCAAGACCTGATATAATTCAAATAGAAACACCTCTATGGGGGGGGTGTAAGTCTGTTTGGGGGGGGTTATGAAAAAGTTCTTATTATCTATTCTGGTAGCTTTCATGTTTAGCTCTGAAGGCAACATATCTGCCAGTCAACCTACGGGTCCTACTGGTAAAGAATTGCTGAAAAAACATATAAAAACGGCCGTATCTAAGAAAAAAATGGGATATGTAAAAAGTGCAGCCTATGGAGCAGCAACCGGAGCAATGTATGCGATCCCCATTAGTACTGGCATAGATATTGCACATAACAGCCCTCAACATGCGATAGATGAAGCATATCGCCTTAGCTACGAACCATCTTACATGTACTCTAAAGGTAAAATAGTAGAGACTGGTATGAGCGCGTTAAATAGGCTTCTAATTCATTGGGTGACCGTGGGAGCCATTTATGGTGCGATTTGGTCAATGTGGAGAGAAGCATTCTATCGTAACTCTACTCCTGAGTGGATTGAACAGCTTCAAGAGCTGAATAAATCGCTTCAGGGATCCGCACCGAGCCTCAGCAAAAAAGTTATGTATCTCGGTGTACCCAATGATAAAAAAAGTCCTGCGCTTGAGCAAGGCGGCTATATAGCTTGGTTTAAAAACTTAGCAACACGCAGTAAATATGTGCGAAAAGCCTATCTGTTATCATCAGCTTTTGATGATATAAGCCAAGCATTTGACCCTATGCATTATGAACTTTATTTAATGCCTAAAGATGAATATTTGGTTGATGTATTCCTTGCAGTACACGATTTCTGTAAAAAAAATAAAAGCAACTTGACTAGTACAGTTAGTTTCATTGCGATGCGCCCGACACCTGGCGTTACTAAATCACCATATAATTCAAAAAATTTGCCACGTATCATAATAGGCTTCAAAAATTCTGCGACCAAGGATGATGTTATTGATATGGTACAAGCACTTAATGCTCACTTTGAACAAGCATGGCTTAATTACCAAAATATAATAAGTCTCAATGTACAACCACGCTACAGTCAAAAGCTTAATGATTTAATCTATGCTGCATATGGCTCAGCAGATTATAAAGATAGTGCACTAGGTATGAATATGTTCCGCTACAAAGCCAAAACATTGTTCCAAAGATGGTGGTCTGGTGCATCAGATGATGATATGGCTTATTTCAATTCAAGTGTAGAATTACCACCCCTTGTGCTAATATCACCTATACCAGAGATATCAGTTTCTGATGAAGAACCTTCCAGCGAACTATAAACAGCAAAGATGGCCTCTTCGGAGGCCATCTTTGTTATATACCCTATTTTTTATTAAGCCTTTTTAACAGCGCACATACCGCTTTTCTATGATTCCCTGCGCAAATTTTTTGGTTTCCACTTCGCAGAACGTATCAAAAATCTGTTTTGGCAATGCGATGCCTTCATGGATGTCTTTGGGAATTATCGTAATAATCGCTTCATCGATTAGATTATGAGCATGAAACGATGCAACAAGTTCTGCACCGCCCAAAAGCCAGACGCGTTTTATCTGCTTGTTTTTTTCGAGAATATCCAAGAATTCCTGTATGCTCGATACAAAAGTGACATCAGAACGATTGGTCACCATCGGTTCCCGGGTAAATACATACATATGCTTACCATCATAGGGCAGATCTGGCACCAACCCTTGCTCAACAAACCCAATAGTTTGTACGAATGTCTTGCTGCCTTGCGCAATAACATCAATCGTTTTTAGAAAATCGTGAAATCCACAATCATCACCACCCTCTTCTGGTTGAGGCAACCAATCAACACCACCATTTTTATCTGCAATGAACCCATCACGGCTGGTGGCTATGTATAACACTATGTGAGCCATATTAAACTATCTTCACACTTAAAAGTTAAATCCTGGTAAAAGAACCTTGCAGTGATAGGTTGCAATAAAACATCCAGCCATCACGTAACCTAAAAAACAACCTAATTCGGCGTAATCAGTCAATTTCTTGGAATACTCTCGATCGAATGAGGCTGTCCCTCCTAATATACCTGCACCTATAGTGCTATAAGCGACAGTCTTCAGCTGTAGACTGGGGTTATATGGTGAGATTGCTTCAAACGATTGTATATGGCTTGCACATAAAACATATACGCTAGATATTAGAAACCCGGTTGCACTCGCAGAAAGCGCTCCTGTCAACACACGCTTTGCACGCTCCATGCCACACACTGGAGTTACCATGAGTGCCAGTAAAAAGAGAATCCGTTTCATCTGCCAAACTCACTCATATTTGATCGTTGTTACCATTCGCTTATTTATGCCTATACTATAACACATCCCGCAAAGGATGGAACCCGGTAATGGCTCCATTTATCACATTTAGAAAAAATTTGATTTTTTACACATTTGGTGCCAAAATGGTACAAACAGCCGTAAAATAGGCAAAATCAGATTAAATGAAAGGTTTCTCATGCAAAAATCACTTCTAATAGCGGTAATTTTAGGGGCAATGGCCATAGTTATGCAAGCAGCTGATTTAAAAGAGGTTGATGTTAAAGTAAGAGTGATTGGGGTACCACAGAATGAAAATTGGCGTGACCAAGTAGAAGAGATGATAATCAAAGTTCCCGTAGAGGAAGATAGTGAAAAATATCTTGCACAGGTTTTCCACACTGGAAGACCGTGTGTGAGCAAAAATTATGATGATGGAAGTTCCGCCCCTTTTGTGGCGAATATTTACTGGAATTACAGTAAATCTTTCATGCAATTGAAACGAAGAGAGTACACAGCTCAACCGGTCAAGTGGAAACATCCTGAGCGTCCCAACCATCGGCTTAGTATTAATCCATTTGATCCGAGTCAATTAACTTCGCGTCAAAATATGGCAGGCGATGGCGACCACGTAGAAAGCTAATTGAGAGCGCTAAATCTATCTGTAACTAAAAGGCTTTGTATGATACTTCGTTTTTGTGTACTTTCAATGATATTGCAGGGTATAAGTTTTGGACTCTGTACTGCCACAGAAGATTCATCCCACTTTCCTAACTTGGGCCTTTTACCCAAAAAATCTATCATACGGCAAACATGTTTGGAACCAAATAGTTTTGCGCAAACAGAAGACATTCGGTCTGCCTGTGAAAATCTAGAGAAACATGCTCAATTGTGTGTCACAGGAGAAGATGGATGGGAATTGAATGTTAGAAAGCCTGCAGAGGAAGCTCGTAGAATCATCATTCGATTAATAAACAACGGTAGTAAAGATCCCATTGAAACCATCATGGACAACGCAAGTTCTAAATTAGAGAAACGTGCTCGTCAGATAGGAATTGATCCAAAAAACAAGTCAGAATTTCATAAATTTGTATGGCAGGCAGATGCTTTCGAAAAAGCTGCCATAGTAAATCTATTTGAAATTGGTATACATAAATACAATGCTAAAAATACAGTTGATACGGCGATACGCCAGGAAAATCTTGCTGCGGCATCTGAATTAGAAGCAGTTTTTGCTAAAGTAGATAATTTATTAGAAACAGTTGTAGATAATCAAGAAGATCCGACGTAAAATAGGCAAGAAAGGCTTTATATGACACTTCGTTTTTGTGCATTTTCAGTAATTCTTCAAGGCATGAGCTTGGGGCTAAATGCTGCAGACAATTCTGATCGCTTCCCCTTCCTAAGCCGTCTTCCAAAAAGCTCCATCATACGGCAAAAATGTTTAGAATCCCCGTACCAAAAATCCTCGAATGATACCTGGCTAATAAAAGAAAAAACTATGCGTGCATGCAAAAATCTCGAAAAGCAGGTTAAGTATTGTGCAGCAGAGGAACACGGATGGCAATATGTAAGAAAGAATGAAAGTCTCACAAGAGATGAAAAACAGGTCTTGCGTCGCCTGGAAGAAAATATTAACGACTATGCTTCAGCTATTATATATGGTAGTCGCGGCAGACATTCTAACCTGAAACCAGAAGATCACGCTCATATTTTTGGACTTGATCCAAAAGATAAAGACCTTAACAAGAAATTTTGGTTTGTGGATGCGATAGAACGCGTTAGGCTTGAAATATTGTTCGCAATGGCTCATCATGAACGAAAAGGTAGAGATGCGCGCGCAGCAGGATTACAAGAAGACATATTCCCACTCACGAACGTACAAGATGAGATATGGAAGAAAGATGCGCTCCAACTTTACAAAGCGATAGAAAGCTAATTGAGGAGAACTATGTTGGCATCGATTCTAATCACGACGCTAATCTTGAGTGTCGGGAATATTTTTTGCATGGATACCAAAAAAACTGAAGATACAGCTTCGTTCTTACAAAACATAGTGTTAGATGACAATGGTAAGTTTGTAGCATTGCCTATCGATTCTCAAGCCAATGAGAAAGATAAGAACGGGGACCTTTTTCAGGATCAATTCTTTCTACCCACCGATATGAAAGAGCAAATCGTCATCAATCCACAAATCCAAAATTTTAGCCTTGCATCAGAGATTGACAAACACTCTGAAGCTTTAATCTGGTTATCAGCTTATGAGAATTTCAAGAAGGATCTTGTAAAACTTTCTGATAAACTTGTTACTGATCATAAGAAAAAGCAGGATTAGACCTATTCACCTTTTTTTAAGAGACTACTATGTTGCATTCAAATTCAAAAAAATTAGCGCTCATATCCATAGTTATTGGTGGAATCGCATTTCAAACAACGTATACAATGGAAAACAACAGAAATAGTCTATTTGTTGCAGGTGGTTTTTTATTAGGCGTTTCGGCATCTATAGTTGGATATTATCTCTGGGATTCAATTGCCAGGAAATCACCAGAAAAGAAGCTAGGGTTACCTAGGAATGCGTTCATTGGCTATTATATCGATTTTCAAGTAAAAAATGGCTTTCAAGTAAAAAATGGCATAGACCATGATGAGTTTGGAAATAATATTCCGATACCACTCTTTAAGAAGTCGTCTTTAATCTTGGATCTTACTAATGAGATTGCCCACAAACCCTCAGATGAAAAAATATACGAAACTGTTGTGCATCACCATTCAATATTTGAACCTGGTGATCATGTGTTTATAATTAATATGCTAAATAAAACTGACAACCCAAAAAATACCAAGTGGATCGCTTTTAATCAAAAGAAAAACTTAGCGACGTTAGAAACGATAGAATCAAAACGCCGCGTTTTGAGAACCCGAGTAAATCAAGAACTTTAGGGCGCTAAATGCCATTTAAGCAACTTCGTAACCGAGAGATTACTGGGAAAAGAATACGGGATCCAAGAAAGTTGTATCACCAAAATGGATAGCATGCCACTGCTATGGCGCTAAATCCATTCACCCTTGGTTGCTTTTTTATCCCCAGTGTCAGCAGCATCACCGGTGCTCACAGTGCCTTTTGGTTCAATAAGCATCACCGCAACTTCTGATGGCGCTACCGGGCGGTGTTCAACACCGCGAGGGATAACAACCAACTCGCCAGGGGCAAGGTGTAACGTTTTATCACGCAGTTCAATAGTCAAATTGCCGCTGCAGCAATTAGAAATCATAATCCCTTTTCCACGGAGGGAGATTGCTTAAAAAAACTATGCGCGAATTGTTTTGCAATTGCAACTTAAGCGAAGAATCAAACTTAAATTCAGTGGTCAGGTAAAGTTTTTTAAGTGTTTTGTTTTGTTCTAATGCATTCGACAAAGCTACAGCCTGAACTGCGGTAACTTCTTTTATTTCTTTTACCCCCAGCGTTTGGAGGCTTGTATTTTCTTGTAAAAGTTTTTCTATGTATGACATAGTTGGGTATTGTATATAAAAATGCTTTATATGTGCATTCTTGTTAAGAAGGTTTGCAATGGCGTCGAGATCAGGCCCTTGTAGAAAATTGCTTCCTAAATGCAAATCGGTCAGATGTGGATTATCGTTTAAGCTGCTTATTAAGCGCGTCATATCAAATCTGGATGATTTATGTCTATAGCAAAGAGCGACCCTTTTTTGAGCTTTGAGACATTCAGCAATACATTTTGCACTATTTTCATCGCGTAGACCTTCGAGACTAAAAAGACCGTTATACTGAACATCCCCACTACGCATTAACTGTGCGAACATTTCAACATCAGGCTTTCTAAATGCTAGTTTTTCCGGTTTACCACTAAAAATTTCTTTCCAAGTTCGTGCATCTTCAGTATCCAACCGATAACTGACGGCTCCATACCCAACTGTATTAAATTCAATCACACGACTCCAATTTTTGTTAAGACGACGGTAGGTACGTCGTGTTGGATTGTCAGAATGTTTAAAAAATTGTACCGTCACCTCTCCCGGTATTATGTTCCAGGAAAGGTCTACTCTATCGCTTGATTGTTTTAATACTACACGTTTACCAAGATATACCTCTATTTTCCCTCCCCAATTATGGGGTTCAGCGGTACCCCAACCGTATCTATTTGACTCGTCTATATCGGTATAAAAAGCAACTAGATTGGCCGCCTCTTTTTTGACTATGGCTTCAATTGCAGTTCCAAGAGACTCTTCTGCGCTGTGTATGGAGTTGTTTAAAACGATAGCAACAAGAAATAAAATTGATTTTTTGAACATAGTGTTTCCATAAAAATAAGTTTTCCCATGGTCGCTCATTTCATACTTGTTGGATGTATTCCATAAGCACCTGCTGAAATGTTGGGGATATGCTCTCAAATACCGCTTGTTCAGCAGGTGAAATAGCTGGTGTTGAGCTATCTTTTTTTTGAATAAGCCGATAGATCAATGATGCTTGTTGAGGTGAAAAGATGCAATTTTTTAACGTCTCTGCATCTTGTGGGGAATATGGCTGTACTGCACCTGTTTCTATTAGCTCATCAGCAGGCTGGATAATAACATCTCTTTTAGAAAAACCGATAGACCCAATTTTTTCTGAAGAATAGATAATGGCAGATTTTAAACCTGTAACCTTTTTGTCAACAAGAGGATTCAAAGCCAATAAAATACAAGTGTCATGAGAACTTATGAGAAGCTTGGTATTATTATCACACATAACTATTTGGGTTATTGGTCCCGAAAGTAGTTCCATGCTACCACTATCAACAATATTTTTTGGATCACAAAACCCTACGCTTCCATCCTCAAAACCCACATAAACCCGGCCATCTTGGAGTTGTTGCCTGTTTTTGTACAAATATGTTATACGCGCTTTGTTATTTTTTTCTTCAAAAGACTCAAGTTCCTGTGTTGCAAAATTCACCACAAAAAATTTATTTTCTGCTGTAGCCATTAGTACGTCTGCTCCGTATCGCATAGCACACACGATCTTATGTTCGGGTAGTTGAGTCTCATATTGATCTGCAATATTCGGCATCGGTGTAACCACCACCTTTTTCTGTTCTTCAGTTGCTACTTTTGAGCTGGTTACGTATTTATCTTTTCTAAACCAAAGTCTATCTGACGAAAAGAAACTATTAAACTCTTTGTGATAAGCATACCGAACGATCAATTTGGTTACTTCTGGTGGCAAGATAAGTTTAAAAACAGTATCGAGATCTATGCGTCCCTCAGCAAGTGATGTGAACGTATTTACAATATGAGTGCGACTATGATGCTCAGCTGGTTGCATCGCATAAAGTGGCATGAAACAGTGTCCGAGAATAAGCGCTACTATCAAAAAAACCATCATTTTATCCTAGTGATTGATAGCGTCTTCTAAAGGTTTTGTTTTGTGCGAATCAATAAAGAGCTCGTGAGTTCCATTTTTTAGATACGTATCATGCAAGGTGGCTTTGATTTGTTGAGGTTCATTCACATAGCGCTTAATCATACGATTTGCACGTATTGCACGGAACCCCGCTCGCGCACCGAATAAGGCACATGCAGAGGTCAAGACAACACCCGTATGCAATGCAACTTTGGGACTTCGCATGTCATTAAAAGCATAGGATAAGTCCTCTAAAAATGTTACCATGCCTGTGCCTGCTGCCAATAACGCTAACCCCGGCAGCAATAAAAAAAACGCAATCTTCTTGTCGCGCTGCGCATGTGCGCGCAAAGTTTTGAGAGTTCCCTCAGGGTATGCTTTGTATATCACAGAATGCTCACCCTGTAGATCTTTGTAGTTGCGTGTAATGGTACCTGCTGGTTTGTGATGCATTGTATAGGTGTGAAAGTTTATAGATAGTATGGTTAATACGATCAAAAACCGTAATATGCTTATCATATGCGTATCTTTACCCCATAAAAATTACGGGGAACTTAAAATTCCCCGTTCAAATTTAGCTTTCTTGTATTTCTTGCCCTTGATGCCAACCTGGCTTAGGTTCTAATTGTTCTACATTCCAAAGGCATATGTTGGGATATTTTTCGTCCCCCCAAATTTCAAGTCCTTTGTCAAAAATACGTGCGTAACCAGATGAGTTTTTGCTATAGGGAATATACCCCTTTTTCATTTGCCCATTCTGCTTGCATTCATACATTAATTTGTCTGGATTTGCGATGAGATATAGTTCCCAAACAGGAATACTTGGAAATTGGTTTACCGCCGCACCACTTGCTATTCCCCTTGTATAACCATTTCGTATTTCTATATGCTCATCGTGTAAAGTTTTACAATAAGCCCTAAAACGAATGAACGTATCGGGTATATTGTTACTTATCTGCACAATCACAGGCGTTTTATTCTCCTGCATACCATGTACTGATATATTGCTTACGCATAAAGAAAGAAGAGTTATTACGCGGAACATCATCGTTTTATCCTTTTGTTTAATTTAAAAATCTGTGTCTCATAGTACCGTAAAAATTAATCAAGCGCTATGCACCCCTT
>Ga0207061_1044_pt1 | contig 34963 bp, 37 predicted proteins | sample Alteio_BWMinCont_31_FD_153275 | JGI IMG/M metagenome (GOLD analysis project Ga0207061, IMG submission 153275) | Enriched cells from forest soil in Barre Woods Harvard Forest LTER site, Petersham, Massachusetts, United States -... | ecosystem: Environmental > Terrestrial > Soil > Temperate forest >... | reverse complement strand
CCCCCATCGCACTAATGAAACAGGCCGACCAACCAGCGGCAAACAACTGCTCCGGATTGGTACCCGTTCCTGGCACTCCAGGGGCCGAAAACTTCACATCCAAGCGGCCATCGTCACTGTGCGACACGCCACCGCGGCGACCGCCTGAAGTATGGGTCTTGGCGGTGTATCGAACTTTGCCGTCCTGCTCGGTCGAACGAGCTGCTGTGTTGATTTCTTGATAGGTAGTCATCCTTGTTCTTTCCTTGCGCCGTTCACCATTTCCCCGCGTGCGCGCCGCCATCCACGTGCAGTATTTCGCCCGAGGTGAACGTGGCGTCGGTCAGAAACAATGCCGCGTCGACGACTTCTTTGATCTGACCGATCCGGCCGACCGGATGCAGCCCTTTGAGAAAGTCATGGGTTTCGGGTTTGTGCATGGGAGTATCGATCACTCCTGGCGCGATGGTGTTTACTCGAATGCCTTCCTTCGCGTATTCAATGGCGAGCGCGCGCGTCACCGCATTCAAAGCGCCCTTCAACATGATTTGAACGGCCGCCCCCACACCTGCGATGGGTTGGTCGACCAAAGTCGTTGAGATGTTGACGATGCTGCCCGATTTCTGCCGCAACATTTGCTTTACCGCGAGCTGCGACACGTACAAAAAGCCTGCAAGCGTCGTTGAGACTAAAGTATTGAAGTCTTCCGTCGTGTATTCGGTGAAGGGCTTCGGAATGAAAACTCCCGCATTGTTTATCAGCACGTCCACTCGCCCAAATCGCGATACGGCCGTTTCCACGATCTTTGCGGCCGTGCGTGGGTCGCCGATATCTCCATCAACGAGCGCAACATTCGCGGCCGCTTCGAATGGATTTGCTTTGGTAATGTTTCGCGAGTTTGCCACTACGTTGTAACCTCGCTTCAGGAACGCTTCGACGAGTCCCGCGCCGATCCCTCGCGAGGCACCTGTAACAATTGCTGTTTTCGCTGCGATTGCCATTTGCAGGCGCTCCCTTTTACGTCAATCTCTTACGGACCCCAAGACCTCGCATTCAGCCCTTTAAAGGTGTGTTTGCAATGACCTCTACTTTTTGGACTTGCGGAGGAATCGCAAATAATTCGGTCGCTCGCGCCGTCAACGCCTTCGCGATCTCGCCCGTCAAGTGCGTATTCCGGCCCGCTTCATTTGCAAAAGTATCGAAAATGCCGAACTTTCGTGGTCCGAGCTTGATCGCATACCATTTCAAGGTGGCTTTTTCATCCATCGCGAGCGGCTGAGCCGACTTTAGAAATGCCTCGGCATCAGCCTCCTTGCCTGCGCGTGCTTCGAGCATGACTAACAATCCGATTGCTTCCATTGCGTTTTCCTCATGCGTTGAATTTATGGACCGACTCCTCCGCACATCAATGAGTAAACTACAGCTCGGAAACGGACTCGTGCGGATTTCTGCTGGGATGGTCGGAATCCTGCTGAATTCATGCCGCTTGCCGTGAAAGAACGACGACAGAAGTCCCGAACGGCCTACGGCCTGGCCCTGTCAGAGTTGTTGACGGAGGACGGAGCGTTAAGGCGGGTGCAAATTTCGGGTGGGGCTGGACGCGGACAACGACTCAAAGGGCAGTTAGGGAAAGTGACGCATCTTCGGAGCCGATAAAATCCTGGCGATACTCTGTCGGGGTAACTCCACAAACATCACGAAAGACCTGTGCAAAGTGCTGCGGCGTTTTGAAGCCACAGGCCAAGGCTACGTCCAATATTCGCGAATCGGGAGCACGCAACAGCGCTTTAGCACGCTCAAGCCGTTGACGCAGAACAAATTGATGCGGTGTCTCGCCCGTTGACCTGCGAAACATCCGCGCGAAATGAGCTGTGCTTAAGCCTATCGATTGCGCCATCTCGTCCAGACTCAAGTCATCTTCAATCTTCGCATAGACCAATTCTTTAATTCTTCGCAAGCGCGCCGAGCCCAGTCCGCCTTTGTACATCTGCACAGGACGGTGCCTTACTGCATGACCATTCACAAGCGTTACGGCCATTGCCTGTTCAATAGAATCCAGAAACAACCGCCCGCTCGGAAAGCCAGCAACCATCTCCGCATGAGCCGCCGAAACCAGCGCACCCAGGCGAGCGTCCGCGAACTTGCGCTGTGCACGCAGTTCTACCTCGCCATAAGCTCCGTCCGAGGCGGCCATCAGTGGCGCATCGGAAATACCGAGCTGCAGATGCGGTGTGCCCATGAGTCCAACCCACTCTCCCACGTGGCGGTCGCACAGTGCTAAATCCCCTGCTGCGTAGTCGAACTTTTCCATCGCGGTACGCCGCGAGCCCCACTCAATCGAGCCGCGCCCCAACATCATCGCGAAAGCCTGGTCATGCCGCACCCAATGCCGCGGCTCTGTGACAGATTCAGGTTGAACGAGTTCGACTTTCATTCTTTTGCTCCAGGACGACCTGTTATGGATATGGCAGGAGGGCCCAGGCGCGGCTCAGACCTTCCCAATTCGATGTCTCTCCCTGGCATTACGATGCATAAATTTGGATGCCAAGCGAAGGCTTTCAAACTGACACTTAGGGTCCTTATGTAAGGATCGCGACTCGCGGACCACCGGTCTCCTTGTCCGATACCCTACTTTGCCCGACCTTATGATTATCCACTCTAATTCGCATTTATAGTTAGTTAGGTTGTACTCAACTTTTTCGAAACGACTTTCTCGTTTGCCAGAAACACACGATGGAGGGTTGGGCGGTTTTCCAAACCGCGGCCGAACAGAACGATTGCCACGACTGAAGCCTTGCGAGCTTCATACATTGATGACAATTCTCGCAGAGCTTGACGAAGGAAATACTCAAGTCGCAGATTGTACGAAGCTTAGGAAATCCGCTCAGCGAAAGAAAAGCCGCTAGCTTATCTGTAACGGCGAGAGAAAAACTTGTTTTTGGAGGATTTGGAAACGAAGAACGGTTATGGAAAAACACGAGAACAACGTAACTCATTTATGATCTGGAGCGGGCGGCGGGAATCGAACCCGCATCGAAAGCTTGGGAAGCTTCTATACTGCCATTGTACGACGCCCGCTCGTCGATCACTATTCTACTACGAGTTGACCTCCGAACAGTGTTCGTCGAAAAAATTGGACTAATGGCGTGTGGCACTTCCACGAATAGCGCGTTTTTCAGCCAAGTGGATTACTTCCGGATTGCCCGTGATCCAGGAGTAGTCTGGAGAATCCATTACGAACCACTCTATCCACCATTTTCTGTGCTAGCTCAGCAGAGATGCTGTGTTTCTTCTCTACATTTGCCATTGGACACCTTCCACCATTTTGATTTGTATTGCGTATCGATCAGGCATTCATTCCGCCATCCACGGTAAGATTCGCGCCGGTAATGTACGACGACTCCGGACCGGCGACGAAGGCCACCATCGCGGCGATTTCATCGACGTTCCCGTAACGGTCGAGTGCTGTGGCTGCCTTCTGTGGCACCGCCCAGTCGCCCGAGGCGGGATTCAATTCCGTGTCGATCGGACCAGGCTGTACGTTGTTGACCGTGATGCCCCGGCTCCCGATCTCTCGGGCCAGCGCCTGAGTAAACATCTTGACGGCTCCCTTCGTGCCCGCGTATGGCACAAGCCCGGGCGCCGCGACACGCTCACCCACGGCCGAACCGATCATGATGACGCGACCGCCGCTCTTCATGTGCTTCAGCGCGGCCTGCGTCGCGACGAATACACCACGGACATTGATGGCAATCACGCGATCCATCTCTTCCAGCGTCGCCGCCTCGAACGGTTTCGGAATGGCCGTGCCGGCGTTGTTCACCAGCACATCCAGCCGGCCGAAGGTTGCAAACGTCTTTTCGACCGCGGCTTCGACGGCTTTGGCATCAGTGGCGTCCGCCTGAATTGCGATCGCCTTTCCGCCATCGCGTTCAATCGCTTTGACCACGGCTGAAGCCGCGCTGGCGTCCTTCGCGTACGTGATGGCCACGCTCGCTCCATCCGCAGCTAGACGCTTTGCGATCGCTGCGCCAATGCCCCGCGAACCGCCGGTAACGAGTGCCACTTTTTCGGTTAACTTAGACATGTGATCTCCTATACTTTTCTGTGAACGATTCACCGCTCCGCTGATTCAATTGACTGTCTCTTGCTCGGAGCTCTCAGACCTCCTATCTGATGTGTGATTACTGCAGGCAGGTTTAGTACTCTGGGGAATGCCAGCTATTCCCAATAGGAATGCATAACGCAGAGACCTCGCTTAGAATCCATTCCTTAGAGGATATGAAGGCTGCTATGGACAAATTCGATGCAATGCAGATGTTCGTCCGAGTAATTGAAAAAGGGAGCTTCTCCGCTGTCGCAAAGGAACGTGGAATTGGTCAACCTGCTGTGAGCAAACAGATCTCCGCCCTTGAAGATGAACTCGGCACCGAACTCATTCACCGCACCTCTCGTTCCATCGCACTGACTGAGGCAGGCCGCGAATTTTACGACTCTTCTTTGCGCATTCTCGACGACTTTGAAAACGCGACTTCGCGAATCGGTCGAGGCCAAACTGCGCCGAAAGGCCTCATTCGTGTGACCGTTGCTCCCACGTTTGCCCGCCTCCACATGGTGTCAAAGCTGCCTGCTTTTTTTGCTGCTTACCCCGATATGGCAGTGGAGATGGCGGCATCGGACAGCCCGACAACGATCATCGAAGACGGCTTTGATTTAGCTATCCACTCAGGCGATCTTCCAGACTCGACTCTCGTTGCGCGAAGATTCGCACAGACGATGACCATTCTCGTCGCCACTCCTCAATACCTCACACGCTTTGGTGCACCGCAATCCCCGGAAGAACTCAAACACTTTCGATCGGTCGTCTTTGTCGAGCGGGGCTCCGTACAGCCGTGGAGCTTTGGCAATGGACAGAACGCGATGCGTGTTATCCCCACAGGACTCTTTCGAACCAGCGATATCGAACAGATGCGGATGGGTGTCCTTGAACATCTGGGGGTTGCTCAGGCGCCAGCATGGCTCTTCGCCGCAGAACTCAGAGAAGGCACTGTTATCCGTCTTCTGACGGCCTTTGAACGGACGGTGCCAATCTTTGCTGTACGGCCTGCCAGCCGCCGGCTGTCCACCAAAGTCCGCATTTTCATCGAGCACTTGGAGAAAACTTTCGCGCTCTGTTCCCAGTTCAACCCACGACCCAGCTAACCATGAGGAGGGATATTCGGCCATGGAGGTCAGTTACCTAAAGTCGGCTTGTCGCCAGCGATTATCGGTCACGGCTAGCGCGTTTAGCGGTACTGATTCACACAACTTTTTAGACCGCTGCCGTGAGAGTTAGCGGGTCACAAGTACATTCAACGAAATGGGAGAGACCGGCCGGCACTGCAAGTGCATCGTAGACAACGTTATTATGCATCGCGTTGTGCATTGCGAAGCCTTTCTTTCGGGCATTAGGTGGAGGTTGGACGCCGTAAACGTCCAATCAATTCGTGACAGTAACCAGTTCCAGATCGTTCGCCGTAAGGATTTCCCCTTTCGCGTTGTGTACTTGCACCCGAAAAGGCTTTCCGGTGCGTTTGTCCAGAACCTGAAGACGTTTCTCGCCGCGGGAGAAGAGATGACTTTCACCCCACTGGCGCAAAGCAACGATGACCGGGAACAACTCCCGGCCTTTCTTGGTTAGGGCATATTCCCGGTAGGCACTGCCGTCCGAAGCCGGCACCTGTTCCATGATTCCGCAGGCAACCAACTTCTTGAGGCGCGTGCTCAGGACGTTCTTTGCCAATCCCAAGCTCTTCTGAAAATCGGAGAAGCGCCGTATGCCGGTGAGGGCGTCACGGACGATAAGCAGAGACCACCATTCGCCGATGGTGTCGAGCGAGCGTGCCACGGGGCACAGGTTGGCTTTAAAGGATTTGTGTCGCATAGCTCCTCGTAGCTAATCACCAGAAAATCTGGTTGCACCATTATACCAGATTCGAGCATCTTATCAGTGGTTGCATCATGCAACCAGACTGGAGGAAGGCAGGTGGGCCGACTGATCCGCTTGTAAGAGTCCAAATGCAACACCAGAGCCGAATTGAAACTCAGAGGAGGGATACATGCTAATGAAAAGTATAGACAAAGCAGTGGAAGTCTCCGCACAGAGGACGAGAAACGTGTTCAAGAGAAATTTGACGCGCTTCGCCGCCGTTCTCCTGGCAGCGTTTGCCAGCCTTGTCGCCGGTCCCAGCGCAGCTGTGGCTGATGCACCCCAGCATCACGATCAGGTGCCGGGCTTCTACCGACTGAAAGTCGGCGACTTCGAAGTGACGGCCCTGTACGATGGCACCGGCGTATTCGATCCGCACTGGCTGAACGGAACGAAGGCGACGATGGATGGTGTTGTAAAGGGACTGCACGAAGATCCGCACATGCTGGATGTTGTTGATAGCGGCTTCCTGGTCAACACCGGCCAGCAATTAATCCTCGTCGATGCGGGCGCCGGTACCTGGTGGGGTGGGGCAGCCCTTGGGCGCTTGGCGGGCAGCCTCCGCAGCGCAGGCTACACGCCGGAAGAAGTCGACCTCGTTTTGATCACGCACCTCCATTCCGATCACGTCGGCGGCCTCACCACTCAGGACGGAAAGCGCGTCTTTCCGAATGCTGATGTTTACCTCGCGAAGGCAGAAAGCGACTTTTGGCTGTCGCCGGAAATCGCTGCAAAGGCGCCGAAGGATGCGCAACCGTTCTTCCAGAGTGCGCAAGCCATCGCAGCGCCGTACATCAAGGCCGGCAAGTGGCACACGTTTAGTGGTTCCGAGACAATCGTCGACGGCATGCAAATCGTCCCGCTGCCTGGTCATACCCCGGGACACACCGGCTATGAATTTTCGTCGAAGGGACAAAAAATCCTGTTTTGGGGCGACACCATCCATGCGCAGCGCGTCCAGCTGCAGCATCCCGAGGTCACCGCGATTTTCGACATCGACCAGACTGCGGCTGCGGAGACGCGGAATCAATTGCTGCCTAAGCTCGCGGGCGCGGATGTTTTGATCGCAAGTCCGCATTCGTCGGTATTTCCTCCCCTGGGCCGCTTGCGCAAGGACGGGAGTGGGTATAGCTGGGTGCCGGTGGTATTTACAGATCGATGGGACGAGAAATAGTTATGCTGAGGGGCAAGCCGATAGGTCAAGCCGCCATCGGAATTGGGGATGGCCAAAGTCCCTCTCGACTTGCCCGCGTTCATCAATGCCCTAGCACCGAACGGCAGCATGCATTTCGTGGCAGTCAAGTTCGTACCCATCATCGGCGAACAATCAAGATAGGAGAATTTATGGAGCGTCTTGCTGTTGGTTCAGCGATGATCAGTTTGTTATTTCTAATTTCGTGTTCATCTGCAATTGCGGGGGCGCAGCACGGTTTTTCAATCAAGGTGTTCACCTCTCCCGACGATCAGTTTTGGGTTAACTCCGTGATTATCGAGGGAGCAGATGAAGTGATGTTGGTCGATGCGCAATTAACAAAAACTAGTGCTGAAAAAGTATTACAGGAAATCAAGGCGACTAGAAAGCCGCTTTCTATTATCTACATTACGCACGAGCATGCCGATCATTTTCTCGGCCTAGAGGTCTTTAAGGAGGCATACCCTAGGGTGAGGATTATTGCGAACTCTGCGGTAGTGGATCGAATCAACAAGGTCTATCAAGAGAAAATAGATAAATGGAAAACGATCCTGGGTTCAGGTGCAACCTCTCACATTGTTGCTATCGAAAAGTTCGACGGCGATTTTATTAAATTTGAGAACTCAAAAATAGAGGTCCTTAGAGACGTCCAAGGTGACACCGGTGAAAACACGATGCTATGGATTCCTGGACAGAGGATTCTCATTTCTGGCGACGTATTGTTCAACGGCATGCACGTTTACACCGCAGAAACCGACAGTAAGGCTAGAGAGAAGTGGTTGAATTCATTGAATAAAATCAGAGCATTAAAACCTTCGGTTGTTATCCCTGGACATAGCAAAGTTGGAGCTCCCCTTGACGCGAGCACCGCGGTAGATTTTACGGAAAACTATCTATTAGCTTTTGAAGAAGAACTCAAAAAGGCCAAAGATCCGGACAGCTTTATCAACGCCATGAAGGAAAGATTCCCTTCCGCCGACCTCCTCTTGGCACTCGAACGGGGCGCGAAGGCTAATGTTAAACCCTGACAAACAAACGATTCGGTAGACCGAGCCTTCGTCGCGGGATGCGAAGGGTCAAATCAATGACCACGGAGTGGATGCCAATGAAAAAGTACAAGATCGCTGTTCTGGACGATTACCAAAATGTGGCGCTGGAGAACGCCGATTGGTCGGTGCTCCGCGATCGAGCCGACATCGCCGTATTTCAGGACCACCTCGCCGATCCGGAGGCAGTAATTGAGCGGTTGCTGCCTTTTGATGTCGTTTGTGTTATGCGCGAGCGGACCGCGCTGCCCCGCAACGTCATTGAGCGCCTTCCCAATCTCAAGCTCATTGCCTCGACGGGATCTGGAAATTCGTCGATCGACCTCGCCGCCGCGGAGGATCGTGGGATCGCAGTGGTTCACACGGGCTACAGGTCGGACCCTACGATCGAATTTACCTGGGCGCTGATCTTAGCCTCCGCGCGACATATCGTGACGGAGAGCAACTCCGTCCGATCCGGCGGCTGGCAGCAAACGGTGGGCACGGACCTCCGTGGAAAGACGCTTGGCGTTCTGGGACTTGGGCGAATTGGATCACAGGTCGCGCGGATCGGCAGCGCTTTTGGAATGAATCTGATTGCCTGGAGCCAGAACCTGACAACCGAGGCCGCGAAAGCAGCGGGCGCAATCCTGGTTTCCAAGGACCAACTGTTCGAGCGGGCGGACATCCTGACGATCCATTTGGTGTTGAGCAGCCGCACGCGCGGCCTGATAGGGGCCGCGGAGCTGGAGAGAATGAAGCCGACGGCCCTGTTGATCAATGCGTCGCGAGGGCCGATCGTCGAAGAGACAGCTTTGATCAGCGTGTTGAAGAACAAGCAAATCGCCGGCGCGGCGATCGACGTATTCGACATTGAGCCGCTGCCTCCGGATCACCCTTTCCGGACGCTGGACAACGTACTGGCAACGCCGCATGTCGGCTACGTATCGCATGGTCTTTACAAGACGTTCTACGAGGATACCGTCTCGAACATTCGGAAGTGGCTCGACGCCCATTAGAACTCGGCAAGGACAGGGAAAAACAATGCTTAATAAACTCGAAGGTAAGATCGCTGTCATCACCGGCGGGACAGAAGGGATTGGGTTAGCTACGGCAAAGCTATTCGTCAAAGAGGGTGCCTATGTCTTCATTACGGGCCGCCGACAGAAGGAACTCGACGAGGCCGTGAAGGCCATCGGTACCAACGTTTCTGGCGTTCAGGGAGACGTTGCCAAACTCGCTGACCTTGATCGTCTTTACGAGACCGTCGCCAAGGTGAAAGGCCGAATCGATATTGTTTTCGCCAACGCTGGCTTTGGAGAATTTGTTCCCTTCGGGGCCATTACGGCAGAGCATTTCGACAAACTATTCAACGTCAATGTACGGGGAACGCTCTTCACTGTACAAAAGGCCTTGCCGTTATTGAAGGATGGTGGCTCCATCATTCTCAATGGGTCTGTCGCGAGCGTTAAGGGTACCGCCGCCTTCGGCGTCTACGCCGCGAGTAAGGCTGCCATCCGATCTTTCGTGCGAACCTGGACCACAGATCTGAAAGAACGTCGTATCCGCTCAAACGTTGTTAGTCCCGGTCCGGTCAATACGCCGCTGGTAAGTCGGCAATCTGCGGACGTGATTGCGCGGATTGTGTCCACCATCCCGATGGGGCGCATTGGGGAACCCGAGGAAGTTGCCAAGGCGGCATTGTTTCTGGCTTCCGATGACTCCAGTTTCGTCACGGGTATCGAACTGTTCGTTGACGGCGGCAGAGCCCAAGTTTAGCCGAAAGGGCGGGAGACTTTTTCCCGGGATCACTAGACAGGCGCAAGCGGCGGAACCGAAGAGCTAAGGCACTCTTCTGAATACGGCAGAACAGCCTTCCGCTCAAGACATTTCATCAGGTGCTCGGGTGCCCTGGTAAAACCACCCGCCATCGCCAGTAGCTTGCACTTAATGTTCATTAAGAGGAGCCATTCAGAGCGCTCCATGCAGCTAGAGAGTCCATGTAGTCTCTCCAATGAACGATTTTTCTGTTCTCAATGGTGATGACCGAGATGAATCTGTTGTCATACGGCGCACTGTCCGAAAGAATTTTGCCGTGCACTTCGTATTCGAGGATCACGACGCGACTATCCTGAGAACGATGCACAACAAGCGCGTCGCCGGAGTGAAGCTTGATGGTCTTGCCGTATCCAGAGAAGCTGGCCATCAGATTGGCTCGTCCTCGAATCGTCAGAGGCCAGCCCGGAAAATGATACCGGAACTCGAAGAATGCGTCTTCGGCAATCGTGTCGAAATAGTGGTCGCCATCAACGAGTCCGCGTAGGCCTTCGATGACGACTTCGAAGAAGGGATTGAGAGCTTCAAAAACCTCGTATTCGCCTTTGGGCATCACCATGTCCTTTCAGTTCACGGACCATCGTCAGGAATGCATCACGCGCGTACAGGAGTGACACTCAGCTCGCTTCGGACAATAGGCGCCACTTGAGTGCCAAGGATTTCTATGGCGTGCAGCATTTTCTCGTGTGGCAGCGTCGAAACACCCATTTGGAATGTAATGCGCGAGATTCCGCCAAGAACTTCATTCACGTAAAGGATCTTTTTCGCGACCGTTTTAGCGTCGCCGATCAGCAGCGCGCCCGTAGGTCCGCGCAGGGCGTCAAACTGAGCGCGTGTGGCGGGCGGCCAGCCGCGTTCCTTGCCGATCTCTGTAAACGTGTGCGCATAGCCTGGAAAGAATATTTCTGCGGCTTCGTCCGTGGTGTCCGCGAGAAAGCCGACGGAATGAAGCCCTACAGTGAGTTGCTCGGGAGAATGACCGGCGCGACGCCCAGCCTCGCGGTAGAGGTCTATCAGTGGGCGAAAGCGCCTTGGCTCACCGCCGATAATGGCCACCATAAGAGGAAGTCCGAGCACGCCTGCACGAACGAAAGATTCGGGCGTGCCGCCGACACCGACCCAGATCGGGAGCGGATCCTGCAGCGGACGCGGGTAGATTGCCTGGCCGCTAAGGGCCGCGCGGTGTTTTCCGGACCAGCGCACTTTGGTGCTTGCCCGGATTTTCAGAAGAAGCTCGAGTTTTTCCGCAAAGAGCGAATCGTAATCTTCAAGACGCAGCCCGAAGAGGGGATACGACTCAACGAACGAACCGCGGCCGGCGACAATTTCGGCGCGGCCCCGCGAGATCAAGTCGAGAGTCGCGAACTCCTGAAAAACGCGAACGGGGTCGGAGGCGCTGAGAACCGTGACTGCGCTGGTGAGACGAATATTTTCCGTGCGCGTGGCGGCAGCGGAGAGGATTACAACCGGAGCCGAGTCGAGGAACTCCGCCCGGTGATGTTCGCCAATGCCGAAGACGTCGAGGCCGACCTTATCGGCAAGCTCAATCTCTTCGAGTAGATGGTGCATGCGCTCCACCGGGCTGAGCGTGAGACCTGTGGCCGGGTCGGAAATAGCTGCTGCGAAACTGTCGATTCCAATCTGCATTTACGTCACTTCTCCTGGACAACTTTCATTTCGATTGGTTGGCGCACTCCGCCGCTATCCTCATCGTTGGCTTAAACACTTTGGATTGACTCCGGTCCCCAGACTCTCGGCGCGCTTGCCAATCTTTTTCAACGTCGTTTCAAAAGCTCGCAACTCTTTCGGGCTCGCATCAGCAAAGACTTTCCTGATTTCGGCGGCGTGTTTGCGAAAAATCGGGGCGATCAATTCTTTGCCTTTTGCCGTGAGCGACACCACGCGGACGCGCCGATCCTCGAGACTCTCGACCCGGCTTACCAGGCGCCTTTCGACGAGGCGGTCAACGGCCGTACTGATCGAGCCGGGCGTAAGGTGCACCTTTGGCCCGATCGTATTCACCGGCAAAGGCCCTTTGTTGAGGAGCACTTCCAGTATCCGGAAGTCGGTATCGTCGATTCCCGTCTCCTCAAGTCCCGCATAAAGATATTTCGCGGCCGCGTGAAAGGCCTTCACCAATACCAGCCAACAGTGAACCGGGTCTCGCGAGTTCTTGTCCATGACGAAACTATTTTGACATTTCGTATAACCGATGTCCAGTACAATGTATCTATGTCAATAGACTTGGCATCAATAAATACTGGAAAGAGGGGCACACTGCATATGGAACGCACAAATAAGAAAGCGATCGCCGTAGTCGGCGCAACCGGGCAACAAGGAGGCGCCGTAGTCCGCGCCCTTCAGACCGGCAATCAATTCAAGGTACGCGCCCTGACTCGCAATCCGGCCAAGCATCGCCAATTCGCCGACGAAGTCATCCAAGCGGACTTGAATCGTCCCGAAACCCTTGCGTCCGCATTTGCAGGGGCGCACGGCGTATTTCTGGTAACCAACTTCCAGGAGCACGGAGCGGACGAGCTGAAGCAGGCAACGGCTGCGGTACGCGCCGCCAAGGATGCAGGTGTTAAGCACTTTGTCTGGTCCACGCTGCCCGATGTGGAAGCGATCAGCGGAGGAAAGCTTCACGTTCCTCATTTCACCGGCAAGGCCAAGGTTGATCGGATAGTGAAAGAAACCGGGTTCGCGAATCATACGTTCGTCATCGCGCCTTTCTACTATCAGAACCTTATCGGCGTTCTTGGTCCGCAAAAACAGACTGACGGGATCGCGAGCTGGGCTCTGCCGCTTGATCCAACTGTGCGGAGCATCCACATGGGCGACATTACAGAACTTGGCGACATCGTCGCCGGAGTATTCGCTCAGCCCGATCAGGCAGGCCATGGCGAGTACCTGCCCCTAGTCGGCGACTTCATGAGCTTCAATGAAATCATCGATACGCTGAATCGACAGGGTCACAACTTCTCTTACAATCAAGTGCCAAAGGACGTCTTCGCGGGTCTCTTTCCTGGGGCCGCCGAGATAGCGGAAATGTTCGCTTACTTTCAGGCGCACACGTACTTAGGTTCCGATTCGCGCGACGAAATCGCGCTCGCCAACAGAATAGCGGGCCGGCAGCCAACCAAGTTTTCGGCGTGGGCTCGAGGGAATTTCCCGGCTCCAAAGAACGCCCAGTCAGCAGCACGCTGATTGAAAACGAAAGGAAACGATTTTGGACCGTGCATACAAACTTAGTTTGCGCGGTTGCTCGTAAGCAGAAAAAACAAAAGGAGGAAGTACATGGCAACGAATTCGATCGCAATTTCCAACAAAGTGGAAGCAACAAGCTTTTGGCAGGGTGCAGTGGTCGTTTTGGGGCGGTTTTTGTTCGTACTGATTTTTCTCATGGCTGGAGCCAATCATTTTAACAAGCAAACCATCGGCTATGCGGCTTCGCAAGGCGTGCCTTTGGCTGCGATCGCGGTTCCACTTGCGGGCGTGCTGGCCATTGCCGGCGGCTTGAGCATCTTGTTGGGTTATCGCGCAAAACTGGGCGCCTGGCTCATTGCGCTTTTCCTCGTCCCTGTCAGCTTGATGATGCATAAGTTCTGGACCGTAACCGATCCCATGATGGCGCAGCTCCAAATGATTCTGTTTATGAAGAATGTTTCCATGCTTGGCGGCGCCTTGCTGATTTCTCACTTCGGGGCGGGACCGTTCAGTCTGGACGCACGGCGCTCGCGCTGAACGCCTAATAAAAATGGAGAGCCAAATGCGCAACCAATCTGAATTACGAAATCCTGCTGCCGTCAAAACCCCGATCTCACAGGAGGCCCTCGATCAGCTATTTCGCGAAGCGCGGACCCACTCTGCGTGGCTTCCCGAGCCCGTGCCGGTAGAGCTCCTGCGCGAGGCTTACGAATTGGCGCGCCTTGGGCCGACAAGCGCCAACGGCTCGCCCGGCAGGTTCGTTTTTCTGACCACCCCAGGCGCCAAGGCGCTTCTCAAGCCGGTTTTAGCGCCCGGCAATGTTGACAAAACCATGGCAGCTCCTGTGACCGTTATCATCGCCTGGGACACGGAATTTCACGAGAATCTCCCCAGGCTCTTTCCGCAGTTTGATATGCGCTCCTACTTCGTCGGAAATAAACCTTTGATTGAGGAGAACGCCTTCCGCAACAGCTCCCTGCAAGCCGCCTACTTCATCCTGGCCGCGCGTGCTCTGGGGTTAGATTGCGGACCGATGTCCGGTTTTAACGCAGACAAACTGAATGCGGAATTTTTTCCTGACGGCAAGTGGAAGGTTAATCTCATCTGCAACCTGGGTTATGGAGACCCGAGCAAGCTCCACCCACGCAATCCTCGGCTGAATTTTGAGGAAGCATCTGTAGTTCTGTAGAATTCAAAGCTCGCCAACAAGCAACAATTTGTTCGTTAGAGAAGTTTTGGAGTTCGCCGAAGTCACGAAGATGATGGCCGACATTGGTGTCAGCGAGGTCGAGAAGCAAACCGCCGGGGCCGGGGAGGATGCATGATGTCAGGCAGGCTATCGAACAAGGTGTGCGTCATCACGGGGACGGGCGGGAGTGTGGGCCGCGCGGCCGCCTTGGCATTCGCTCGAGAGGGTGCGTCGGTCGTCGGTTGCGACGTGAACGTCGCCGCGGCTGAAGCTACGGTTGAAATGGTTCGCGCCCAGGGCGGAACGATGATCTCCCTTCAGCCTTGCCATCTGACCGAACCGTCCGAGTGTCAGGCGCTGGTCGATCTCGCCGTGCGCGAGTACGGGCGGATCGACGTGCTGTTCAACAACGCCGCTATGGCGTATTTCAACTGGCTCGAAGACATCACCAACGAGGAATGGAACCGCGATCTGCGGGAAGAAATAGACCTGGTTTTTTTTCTCACCCGCGCGGCGTGGCCGTATTTGAAGGCCAGCCACGGCGTCGTCGTGAATACGGCGTCGCTGAACGGCCTCATGAGCTTCAAGATGCTGGGCTCACTGGCGCATACGACGGCCAAGGCCGGGATCATCGGGATGACGCGGCAGCTCGCGATGGAGGGGCGAGAACACGGTATTCGCGCGAATTCCATCTCCCCTGGCTTGATTGAAACCAATCAGACGCGAGAACAGCTGAAGGATCCCGAATGGGCGAGCGCGATGCTCGGCAAGACGCTGCTCGGACGTCTCGGCCGGCCCGAGGAAGTGGCAAACGTCGCTTTGTTCCTGGCCTCCGATGACAGTTCGTACGTCACCGGAGTCGATATCGTCGTCGATGGCGGAATGAAGGTTTGGTGATCATCGGGCAGGCCCGACTAGACCACAGCGTGTCTAATTAGACGTCCTCAGTCCGTGAGATCAAGGAAGGAATTTCTATGAAGTCCATTTTCAAAGGAGACGACCATGGCATCGAAAGCAAAGACAATCGTCAGTACTGACTCCACGCAACCAGGTACGGCAGTTGAGGAAAGAGAACGGTTACTGAAGTCAACGCGTGAGCAAGAAATACGAAATCGCGCGTACGAGATTTATCTGCAGCGCGGAGCACAACCTGGCTATGAGGTGGAGGATTGGCTTCAGGCCGAACGTGAGCTCACCATATAACCGTCGACTGCTCGAATCGCCGATTACATTGTGAGGACGGCGCGGAAGCGGGCCTTGCCCTCCGCAACGCGTTCGTAAGCCTTGGCGGCCTCCGCCAATGGGTAAGTCTCGACGATCGTTTTGACTTTCCCTTGCGCCACGAAATCAAGAGCTTCGTACAGATATTCGGGGCCGTTCTGCTGGCTGCCGATGATGCGGATGCGCTTCATGATGAGATCCATCAGCGAGACGGAAAGTGGCTCCGCGTCCGCGCCCATAGCGATCAGCCGGCCGTCTGGCCGTAATCCCTGAATGCTGTCCACCATGGACTTCGTCGAATTGGAAGTGCTGAGGATGATGTCCGCGCCGCCTGCAGCGGCAAGGCTCTTGCCGTCGCGGACGATTTCATCCGCGCCAAGCTCGCGGATCAACTTGTCTTTGTCAGGGGAGTGGGAAACAGCGATGGTCTCAAAGCCCGCTGCCTTCGCGTATTGCACTGCGAGGTGTCCAAGGCCGCCGATTCCAAGTACGGCCACGCGCTCATGTGGCTGGGGAACGGCCCAGCGCAGCCCGCTGTAGACCGTGTAGCCCGCGCAGAAGATCGGCGCTGCTTGCTCGTAGGAAATCTTGTCGGGAATCAGATAAGTTGCGTCGGCATTCATCAGCATGTACTCGGCGTGTCCGCCTTGTGCTTCAATTCCTGTGCCCTTCATGTAGGGACAGAACACTCTGCGACCACGCTGGCACCATTCGCAGCGCCCGCAGGTGGATTGAATCCATGCGGTACCCACGCGGTCGCCCACCTTCCGCGTGGTGATGTCGGGAGCCACGGCAACGATCTCGCCCACTGGCTCGTGGCCTAAGATTCGGGGAAATGGTCCGGGAAAGTGTCCGAGCGTCAGATGTACGTCGGTGTAGCAGATGCCGCTCGCATGCATTTTCACCAGTACCTGATTAGGTCCAGGTTGAGGTTGCGGAACGTCTTCGATTTGCCACGAACTGCTGACAGCGGGAACGACTGCAGCTTTCATAACAGTTCCTCCTAACGCACTTCGATGCGAGAGGATTTGCGGTCGGTGCATGACTTTGAGCACCCGCATCGCCAATCGAACACCTCGAGCATAGAAAGTATCGGGCTCTGGTACGAACTTTTAGTGGGGCCTGGAATGACAATTCATTTGCAAGAATAGAGTTCCGTTTCCGCCCTGTGCCATACTGAATGGCAGAACAAACCGAGTTTTGGCAGCAACGGCCCGAAGCTAAGTCCGCGAGGAAGTTAAGATGAAAATAGTGACGTTCAATTGCCGCAGCCGCGAAGACCGCATCGGGGCTGTGACGCCAGACGGAACGATTGTTGATTTGAATGCGGCCTACGCACTCTTTTTGCGGAACGCACAGCAAGAAGGAGCGTTTTACGCGCTGGCGGATGCGCGCGTTCCCGCCAACATGCGGGGCTTGTTTGAAAATGGTGACCGCGGACTGGATGCCGCGCGAACTGCGCTTGAATATGTAGTGAAAGAAGGGTCGGAAGCCGGACCATCGGGCGAACCAGTGCGATTCCAGCGCAGCGCAGTGCACATCAAGGCACCCATCAGTCCGAAGAAGTTTTTCCACACGGCGGGAAATTTTCGCGAACATCACGAAGAAGCGGAGAAATCCGGCTTTTCCCACCCCGTTTTGCCGTGGATTGTTTTTTTTCAGAACGTGGACGCCATCATAGGCCCCGATGAAGCCATCGTGTATCCCGAGCATCTCACGCAAGAGCTGGATTACGAACTGGAACTTGCCTTGGTGGTGAAAAAATCGGGCAAGCACTTCAACGTCGAGGCGGCTCGCGATTACATCGGCGGTTACGTGATTTTCAACGACGTGACCGCGCGCGACATCCAGCGACAGGAGATGAAGTCCGGCGTATTCAGTTTTTGCAAGGCCATCGACACCTTTTGCCCGCTGGGGCCGCATATCGTCACGGCAGACGAAATTCCGAATCCTAATAATCTTTCCATGCAGCTTCGCGTGAACGGCAAAACGCGCCAGCAATCACATTCCAGCAAAATGTCCGTCACGGTACCGGAAATCATCGCACACTATTCCTCGATGGGATATTCCGCCGGCGATGTGCTCTCCACGGGCACGGTTTCCGGCGTCGCTGCGTTCAGCGATGACCCGAAATCGCTTTATCTGAAACCCGGCGACGTTGTGGAATGCGAGATCGAAAAAATCGGAATCCTTCGCAACCCGGTCGTCTCTTACAAGGAATTGCACGGCGGAAAAGCCGCGAAAGCGTGAGCGAGGCCATGGCGGAGTCTTCAGCGCGATCGCAGGACGGAATTTGGATTAGCGAGCTGAATCGCCGTCCCGAAGTGCGGAAAGAATTTGCAGCGGGGCGCGCCGTGAAATTCTACGATACGACGCTCCGTGACGGCGAACAAAGTGTCGGCGTGGTCCTGACTCCGCCCCAAAAACTGGAGATTGCGCACGCGCTGGACGCGCTGGGCGTCGGGCGCATCGAAGCGGGTTTCCCGCGCGTTTCCTCCGAAGACGCGGAGGCATTCAAAGCCATCGCGAATGCCGGGCTCAAAGCGGAAATCTGGGGATTCGGCCGTGCGCTTAAAGCAGACATCGATGAACTGCTGCGTCTGGGCTCGCGCGCCACGGTGATTGAAACGCCGACGAGCGCGATCAAGCTGAAGGCTTATGGGCTGACCGTCGACGAAGCGAAGCGGCGCGCCGCGGGGGCCATCACGTATGCGCGCAAGCACGGCGTGAGAGTCGCCTTCTTCACCGTTGATGGCACGCGGACGGAATTGGAAACGCTGCGAGGATTTTACAAGAACGCGCTCGATGCGGGCGCCGAGGAACTCGTGGTCGTGGACACCATCGGCGCGTGCGGGCCGGAAGCGGTGGAGTTTCTGGTGCGCCAAGTCCGCGAATGGGTCGGACCGCAAGTGCCCTTGCATTTTCACGGGCACAATGATTTCGGGATGGCCACGGCGTGCGCGGTGGCTGCTGTGCGCGCGGGAGCGAAGTGGATCCAGGGGACGATCAACGGCATGGGCGAGCGCGCCGGAAACGGCGACATCGGCGAAATTGCGATGGCGCTGCGCGGATTGTATGGCGTCCCCGTTGAGTTGAATCTGAAGAATATCCGCAAAGTTTCTGCGCTCGTTCGGCAAACGGCCGGGCACCAGCTCGAACCGTGGAAGCCGGTGGTGGGTGAGAATCTCTTTATGCGAGAGAGCGGCGCCGTCGCCAGCCAGTTCCATATTCCGCAAGCCATCGAGCCCTTCTCGGCAGACCTTGTGGGAGCGAAGCGCGAAATCGTCCTGGGAAAGAAGAGCGGTCTCGACAGCATCGCCATCAAAGCAAAAGAGTTTGGGATTTCGCTGACACCAGAGCAGCAGCAGGCGGTACTGGCGGCGGTGAAGCGCGCTGGTGTGGAAAAGCGCGGCCTGGTGACCGACGCGGAGTTTCGCTTCATCGTGCACCAGGTGCAGAATCTGGCGTGAGTCCAGCTTGCCTGCAAACAGGGAAACGGATGAATCATCATGATTCTCCTGAAGCCATTATGGGATGAAGAAGATTTCGCGGGCAACCACGGATCATTGGGCCTGGGGCCTGAGAAGAATTCAAGAAAGCCGAGTCAAAGTTTTGCAAAATTCCAGATATGAAAGTAATCGCTGAGGAGCCAAGGCGGAGCGCCCGCCGTGGCGCAGCGGACGCCCCTTGCCTGGACCTCGGGGTAAATGATCTACGGTTTACGGTCGAGCTTGTAGCTTTCGCTGTGAATGAGTGCAGGAACTGGGCCCGGCGCTCCGGGAGGCGTAAGCGACGTGACGATCGCGTGGATCGCCCGCCCATGGTCGCTGAGCACGAAACCGGCAACGATGACTGCGCCAGGGGTCATAGCGCCGGTCGAAGGATTCGTCAACTCAGGAAAGTTGATTGTGAACGTGCCGGTGCAGTCCGCATTTACTTTGTACGTGCCTTTTTCTTCGTTGTGGAACCCTGAGATTGGATCTGTTGGGGAAACGCCTGGAGGGGGCGGCGCGTTGGGACTGGAGAGCACAAGATCCACCTGGGTGAAATTGCCCATTCCATCATAATGGGCCATGGCAACTCCCTCGCGCAGGACCGTTACTCCACTGGGAAGATAAAACTGTCCAGAGACGGTGACCGCGTAGTCCCCTTTCAACGTGGCGTTGGAGCATCCATCGTTATCCTGGACCTGCGCTTTGGCTGAACTGCAAAGAAACAGCAGAGCAATCGCGATGGCGAGCGCCGCTTTGAAGAAAAGTGATCTCATGAGTAGCTCCTTTGAATGGACCGAGTGACCGGGTTTGCCGGTGTGCCCACTCATTTACGGCGGCGGACTCTCTGGTGACAATGGAGCGGGGCTGAAGATATCCTGTAGCGAATGTGAAGAGACAAGTTTATTGTTTTTAATTAGATAGACCCTCGCTTCAACTGGAGCGGGAGACCTTACTCAGCTCCGCAAAGCGCATGGTGCTATTCCCGCAGCACCGTTGCGCGTAGAATTGGGCGGCTTTCGTAAGCGATTCCACTATGCCCAACGGAATCATCCGTTTTGAGGACTTCGAACTCGACCGCGGCGCCTTCGAGCTGCGTCGAGCAGGCCGGGTTGTCCGGCTAGAGCGCATCCCACTCGAACTCCTTTTCCTCTTGGCGGAACGGCGCGGGTTGCTGGTCGCACGCGAAGACATTCTGGAAAGTATCTGGGGCAAAGATGTTTTTGTGGATGCCGACAACAGCATTAACACCGCCGTACGCAAAATCCGGCAGGCGCTGAAGGATAATCCGGAAGAGCCGCGCTTCGTTCAAACAGTGCCCGGAAAGGGCTACCGGTTTGTCATGCCCGCGGATGGAGTTCTTACGGCGACGCCCGCCCGCCCGCCGGACGCACCTGTACGCGAAACCTTTGCAAAACCGGCCGGGCGGCCCCAATGGCCACTGTGGCTGCCCCTCGCAGCGGTGCTTATCCTCGCAGTAATAATTCTGGTTGCAGCTCTTCTGCGCCGGTCCAAGCCGAATGCTGGCAGGGTCATGCTCGCGGTGCTTCCCTTTCAGAATATGAGCAATGATCCGGGGCAGGAGTATTTCAGTGACGGCCTGACGGAGGAGACGATTACCGATCTTGGCCAGTTGAGCCCCGAGCATTTGGGCGTTGTAGCACGCACCTCTGCGATGGCCTATAAGCACACGAACAAAAGCGTGAGCCAGATTGGGCGCGAGCTGGGTGTTGACTACATTCTTGAAGGGAGCGTGCGACGGGAAGGCGGGCAAGCTCGCGTCAGCGCGCAGCTAATTCGCGTAAGTGATCAGACTCATGTTTGGGCGCAAAACTATCAGCGTGACTTGCATGATCTGTTGCAGATTCAGAATGAGCTGGGCACGGCCATTGCCCGACAAGTGCAGGGTAATCTTACGCCGCAGCAACTGGTCGATCTGTCAAAGATCCGCTCGGTGGACCCTGAAGCCTATGATCTGTACTTGAAGGGCCGTTTCTACTGGAACGAGAGAAATCCCGCTGCGATTAAGCAGAGCGTCGCGTATTTTCAGCAGGCGATCGCAAAGGATCCCAATTTCGCTCTGGCTTACGTCGGCCTTGCTGATTCCTACAATATCGGCAACATCGTGGGCGCCTATTCGCCCAGCGAAAGCCTTCCTGAAGCCAAAGTGGCGGCCACCAAAGCCCTGACTCTGGATCCTTCGTTGGCGGAAGCGCATGCCGCCCTGGGCATGGAGAAGTCGCACTATGAATTTGACTTTCCCGGAGCAGAAAAAGAATTTCTGTGGGCCCTCGAACTGAACCCGAATTCGGCCTACGCGCATCTCTTCTATTCGAATTGCTACCTCTCTCCCATGGGTCGAATGTCGGAGGCCATCGCGGAGAATAAGAAGGCGCTCGAATTGGATCCTTTGTCGCTGCCGATAAACAATTTCATGGCCATGACTTACATGTTTGCCGGAGACTACCAAAAGTCCAGTCAACAATTCCTGCATACCATCGCGATGGACCCTACCTTTCCGTTGGCCCATGAGTACTTTTCCTTCCTGCTGAAGATGATGGGAAGATTCGAGGAAGGAATAAAGGAGCATGAGAAGGCAGCAGTGCTTGGTGGTTCCAGTCCAGAGGATGCAGCTGCGGAGGCGGCCATAATGCAGCAGGCCTTGAAGAAGGGAGGGGAAAAGGAATTGTGGCAAAAGACTCTGGAGGCGGTCCTGGCAAGACAAAAGCAGTCGAACGGTGAGGTTATGTCACCAGGCCTGATGGCTGCAATCTACGCACTTGCCAGCGACAAGGACAGCGCATTCAAATGGCTCGACAAAGCTTATTCTGAACGCGACGGCGAAGATATCACTCTTCTGAGATGCGATCCTTCTTACAAGAATCTCCGTGGCGACCCCAGATTTGTCAATCTGTTGCGGCGTTTGGGCCTGCCTGAGTAACGCCCCAAACAGGGTCCTATGTCAGGCAAGGCTCTCCAGGAAGAAAGTCAGCATGCGGTAGCCGGCAATATAGGAGAAGGGGGCCAGCTCAAGAGAGTAGTGGCCGCAGGCGAGTTCGAGGACGCGAGGATCCGAGCCGTGGCGGCGGAGGGAATCGAGCATCTGGCGCGTGAGTTCCGGGAGCATGGTGGGGTCGTATTTGCCGTAGACCATCAAGCAGGTGCGGCCGGCGCCCATGCCGCGTTCGACGTAAGGCATCGGGCTAATGGGGGCCCAGTATTCGCGGAGTTCGTTGACAGTGACGTGGCTGCGAAGGCCTTCCCAGACGTGGTTGGTGGTCATGCCCTGACTGACGACATCGGCGTAGTAGGTGGAGACGTGGAAAAAGCCGCCGACACGAGCGGCTTCATCATGGACGAGAGTGATGTAGCCGACTGACGATCCCAAACTGGTGCCGAGGATGCCGATTTTGGTGTGACCCTGCTTTTCGAGCCAGCGAAGGCAACGCCGCGCGTCCTGAACGGCCTGGCGGTTGGCCTGAAGGGTGAGGCCGATGTTCGGGCCGCAAATCTGGTCGGCGCGCTCGTGCCCGTTGGCCATGCGGCGGTCATGGTAGGGCATGCTCATTTTCAGGACGGTGATGCCGAAGCGCTGAATCCAGTGGCAGAGGCCGTTCTGGCCGTGCCATTTGGCGTTCCAATTGGGAAGAACGAGGACGGCAGGACCAGGGCCGGAGCGGTTCGAACTGAAACGCGAAGGGATCGACTGGCGGCCTGGAAAGAGTTGCGCGTGTACAACGTTGTTTTCTGGCCAGGGAGAGACTATGGAACTGCTAAAGGTCAGAACGTTTTCGCTATCCAGTTGGTAGTCCGTGGCCGGAGCCGTGGCGAACCACTCGTGGCTTGAGTTGATGGCGTTTTCGGCATACTTGCGCACGAATTCGCCGGGATTGGGTTCGTCGGGCGAGCCGCCGATGTGCTCTAGGCCCCAATAAAAAGGCTGAACGCGGCGATTGTCGTCGGTGGTCCAGCGGCGGTGCTCGTAGCGGCGGATTTTGCGCTCAAACCAATTCATAAGAAGTCCGCAATTCACAGTTTACAGTCGGCAGCCAAAAAACAAAAAGTCATATCGGTCCAAAAAAGGAAAAGAGGGGATTTCGACTCGGAGGCACGGAGAACTTAGAGATGGAATCGTTAGGGATGGGGCACGCGGGAAAAGGGGCTGGTTGAGAGGCCTCATTGAGTGTGAGAAAGTCAAAATGTGGTCATTATCTCCATTTTCTTCTTCCTCTTTGGGCTGGTGATTGGGAGCTTCCTGAACGTCTGCATCACGCGGATTCCGGAAGAGATATCTATTATTTCGCCCGGGTCGCGCTGCCCCAAGTGCGAGACGCCGATCAAACCGTACGACAACGTCCCGGTATTTGCCTGGCTGTGGCTGCGCGGGAAGTGCCGGACGTGCAGGGCGGCGATTTCGCCCATGTATCCGCTGATTGAGCTAGGTACGGGAATCCTGTTTGTGGCGGCGTTCCTCGAGTTTGGATTTACGCAAGCGACGGTGAAATGGCTGTTTTTCACTTGCTTGATCATCATTCTGACCGTGACAGATTTGCGCGTGCGCATGCTTCCGGACGCGGTGAATTGGCCGGGTTTTGCGGCGGGACTGATGTTCTCCGCGTTTGTGCCGCCTGGCGACGGATTTGCCTACATGTTCGGCTGGCGATTACTGAACCAGCGGTTGCCGGAATTTGCGGCGGGCATTCTGGACGGACTACTGGGGGCAGCGTTCGGGAGCTTTTTGTTGTGGGGGCTGGCGGCTCTGTACAAAGCGGTGCGCGGGCGCGAAGGCATGGGCATGGGCGATGTGAAAATGATGGCCATGGTAGGAGCCTTTCTCGGACTGCGCGGAACGTTTCTGACGATCCTGGTGGGGAGTCTGTTGGGAAGCGTGCTGGGGCTTAGCGTGGTAGTGGCGCTTTATCTCGGCGGTTGGAGGAGCGCGCTTGCCAAACGCGCCAGCCGGCGCGGCCTAGGCAAGGTGAATTCCCTTCGTTGGGCGCTTGCAAGCATGTACCAGCTTCCCCTGGGGACGTTTCTCGGGATCGGGGCGCTGGCGATAGTGTATGGCGTGCCGCTGGTCGCGGCGCGGTGGCCTATTCTCAGGGTTTTCGTTCTCTTTAGAGAAACTATTTGAAAGTTGAGAAGAAAATAAAAGCTTAACGTCGGGACGCGGAGATGCGCACAGTAAGAAATGAAGGGTTCGGAAAACAACGGTGATGCTGGCAGCACTGCAAAACGCGAGTAACACGCAGCATCTGTGGATGGTTGCAGCGGGGATGGGAGTCGGATTCCTTGCCGTGGCCGCGCTGATGATGTTCGTGCTTCGGAAGTTCTTCCAGAACACGCGGGAATCGCATACGGAGGAAATTGGAGCGAGCGCACCACGAACCGAAAACGCTTCGGCCTTTATGACCGCGTCCATGCAAGGCGTGATTCAACAACTCCGCGAGCAGGAAAAGGAACTGGAGCGGCTGCATCGCGCGGAGAGGGAACGCGCGGAACAAACAGAGCGCTTGAGCGAAGAAGTGACGCGAAATATGCCCGCGGGTTTGCTGGTGGTTAACGCCACGGGAATCATCTCCAGTTCGAATCCAGCCGCGGAACAGGTTTTGGGAATTCGCGGGCTGGGTTTCCGTCGGTACAGCGAAGCGCTCGGCGCAACCTCAGAGCTGACGAAGCTGATCGCAGAGTGTCTGGCGACCGGTAAGATTTTCCGGCGCGAAGAGGTCGAGCATATACCGCCCGCAGGCGGCACCCAGCACCTAGGCGTGACGATTTCCCCCATCCGCCGCGAAGCCGGCAAAATCAGTGGCGCCATCTGCCTGCTGACCGATTTGACGGAACTTGCCGGCCTCCAGCAACGGATGCAACTGAAAGAAAACCTGGCTGCTTTAGGCGAACTATCCGCAGGAATCGCCCACGAATTCAAGAACGCCCTGGCGACGATTTCCGGCTACGCCCAGCTGATTCCGGAGGCCACTCCAGCGGAATCCGCGGACTACGCCAAACGCATCGTGGAACAAACGCGCAACATCACACACGTGGTCGCGGAGTTCTTAAAGTATGCCAGGCCGCTGGAAATCCCGGATGAAACGGTGGAACTGCAAGCCGTCGTGGACCGCGCTCTCCTGGAGGTATCACAATCCCTTCCGCAGGTGAAGATCGCCTGTGAAGGCGAATTTGGGGACGTCGCGGGCGACGAGGGGCTACTGAGACAAGCGCTGCTGAATTTGATGCGTAACGCGGCCGAAGCATGCGCGCTAGCCGATGGCGGGGGGCGGGTCATGGTTTACGGCGAAGTGGTTCGTGGCGATGAGTTGGGCTACCAGCGGATCCGCGTGACAGACAACGGGCCGGGGATCGCCGCCGATGCTCTGCCGAAGCTCTTCCGTCCATTCTTTACAACAAAAGCGAATGGCACGGGCCTCGGGCTAGCGGTGGTACAAAAGGTCATCGTGCAACACGGCGGGCAGGTCGAGGTCCGGAACCGGCCGGAAGGCGGGGCCGCGTTTATCGTTACGTTACCGTTGCCGCGGCGGGTCCCAGAAGCAGTAGAATCAAGGGAGGCAAGCATCTAAGGAATTGTAGGGGTCTTCCAGTCGCTCCGGGAGGTACGGCACTATGCGAACGAAATTCTGGTTCAAGGCGTTATGGGTGGTTCCAGCGCTCTGTGTGGCTGGGCTGCCTGCCATGGCGCAGCAGCAGAGCTCCGGTCAGCAACAGAGCGGCGACCCAGTGGCGGACGCGGCCAGAAAAGCCCGCGAGGATAAAAAGAACGCCGCAAAACCGAAGAAGGTCTTTACGGATGATGACGTAAAGAGTGCCGCACCGGAGACCCCGGCTTCGGGCTCTGCCACGGCGGGCGAGCAAAAGCCGGATGAGACCGGAACGAAGCAGGATCCGAACGGCGAAGCCGCGTGGCGGAAGAGGTTCAAGGAGCAACGAGACAGGATAGCCAAGGCTGAACTGGAACTCGATGTCCTGCAACGCGAGTCGGACAAAGCGCAAACTCAGTATTACAGCGATCCGCAGAAAGCTATGGAAGAGCAGAACAACCGCAAGGAAATCAATGACAAGAAGGCGAAAATCGACGCCAAGAAGGCAGAATTGGATGCTCTGAAGCAGGGCCTGGATGACCTCGAAACGGAATTGAGGAAAGCCGGCGGAGATCCAGGCTGGGCACGATAGGCGAAGCGCCGTTGCAAGTTTTTTAGTTCTTAGAAAAAACCTCTTTTTCCTAGGGCAACTCCTAGCCCGTCGAGTTTCCTCCGGTTGACGGCCGCGATCAACTGCTTCCCTTCTCCGCACATGTATCTCCCGTTGTTCCCTGAGTGCCGCCGAATTCGTGGTAGAAACGAAAGAGATGGAACCTCTTCTTCTTGTCGAAGATAAGAGCGAACTGCGCGCCATGATGCGCAAGGCGCTGGAGCGCGCAGGCTATGCCGTGGACGAGGCGCCCGACGGCGCCGCGGCCATCCAAAAGGTCCGCGCACGAAGGTACCTGCTGGTGATTACGGACCTGAAGATGCCCGGGGCTTCGGGGCTGGATGTTTTGCGGGAAACAAAGCAGGCGGACGCGGCGACTCCCGTGCTCCTTCTGACCGCTTACGGCTCGGTGGAAGAAGCCGTTTCGGCGATGAAAGACGGCGCCTTTGATTTTCTGCAGAAGCCGGTGGATCTGGATCATCTGAAACTGCTGGTGCAACGGGCGGCGCGGCAACAGGAATTATTGCGGGAAAATTTGCTGTTGCGTGAAGATTATGCGACGCGCTATGGATTCCCTCGGATCGTTGGAGAACATCCGTCGATCCGGGAAGTAAGCCAGCAAATTCAAAAGGTGGCGGCGACGGATTCCACCTGCCTGCTGCTGGGCGAGAGCGGCACGGGGAAAGAATTGTTCGCGCTGGCGATTCATCACCTCTCGCCGCGGCGTGAACTCCCGTTTGTGGCGCTGAACTGCGCCGCGATTCCCGAAGGCCTTGTGGAGAACGAGCTGTTCGGGCATGAACGCGGCGCGTTTACCGGCGCGGGAGCGCGCAAAGTCGGAAAAATGGACCTGGCGCATCGCGGAACGCTGTTTCTGGATGAGATCGGAGAGCTTCCGCTGGCTATTCAGGCAAAGTTATTGAGGGTACTGGAAGAGCGACGGTTTGAACGCGTGGGCGGGACGCAATCCATCGACGTGGATGTCCGCATCGTGGTGGCAACGAACCGCAATCTGCAGAAACTCGCTGAAGAAAAACTTTTCCGTGAAGACTTGTACTTCCGGATTTCCGCTGTGCCCATGACCATTCCGCCGCTACGCGACCGCGGAAACGATGTACTGTTGCTGGCCGACCACTTCCTGGAGAAATTCAAACGCGAGTTTGCAAAGCCCGGCTTGGAATTGTCCGACGATGCGCGCGACCGCCTGATACATTACCGCTGGCCAGGAAACGTGCGCGAATTGCAAAACGCGCTGGAGCGCGCCGTAATTCTCGCGGACGGTATAACCATTCGCTCCGACAACCTGCAACTTCCGACGGCCAAGCCGGACGCTGATCACTTGCCGGGCGGCATGCTTCCGGAAAAATTCGATTGGGAAGGGACGCTCGAGGAAGTCACCGGGCGCGCCGCGGGCCACGTCGAAAAAGTCCTGCTTGAAAATACCATGCGCGAATGCAAGTGGAACAAAACGCGCGCCGCGGAAAAGCTGGGCGTGACTCCGAAGACGCTCCTTGCGAAACTGCGGTCTACCGGTCTGGAAGAATAGCTGGAAGAGCAGCCCGTCCGCCCGAGGCGGACGGGGCTTACAAATTATTTTGGGAGCACGGCAGTGTGCAGAGCTACGGTGCCGAGCGTCCACAGGCGATAGTCGACAGACTGGTAACCGACGGCGCTCAGGAGCGCGGCAAGTTCCGAAGGGCGGAAGAACCGCGCTACGGATTTTGGCAGGTACGAATAAGCGGACCGCTCGCCGGAAATTAGCCCGCCAATTCTTGGCAGTACGCTACAAAAGTACCAGCGATAGAAATCGCCCCACAAACCTTCGGGTGGCTCAGTGAATTCCAGAATGGCGATTGTCCCGCCGGGTTTGAGCACGCGCTGAATTTCGCGCAGACCCGCTTCGTAGTTGGCAAGATTGCGAAAACCGAAGGCGGCGGTCACGAGATTAAAGGACGCATCGGCAAAGGGCAGGCGCAGAGCGTCGGCCTCGAAAAAAGGCATGGGTGGCACTGGGTTTTCGCCTGTGGTTGTTGCCAGTGCGGCGCTCTTGTCGCGTGCGCGAACGAGCATGGTGTGGGCAAAATCAGCCCCGATGATGCGCGCTTTGCCGGCACGCGAGAGCGCAAACGCAAGATCCCCCGTTCCACAGCACAAATCGAGGACCAGAGCATCAAGCCGTTCGAGAATCGGCTGGAGTCGCTTCGCCGTTCGGGCGCGCCACAAACGATCGAGCTGCAAAGATAGAAGGTGATTGAGCAGATCGTAGCGCGGAGCGATCTGCGTGAACATCTCGCGAACTTTTCTCGAAGCGTCGGCTTCGTTCGCGGCGCCCTCGGGGCGGGTTCCCTTTGCTGGTGAAACCAGCTCAGGCATCACGCATTCCCGAAAGTTTGTTGCTCGCCGCAACGAGGCGAGGCGTGAAATGAAGCACGCGCTCGACGACATGCAAAGGCACCGCATCGTAAGATCGCGCCGAACCGATCCGCGACGAAAGCACGAAACGGAGCACTCCGCTGCGCGTTTTTTTATCCGAACGCATGGCGTCCAGCAAAGTGGAAGGCGAAACGGAAGGCCACGGAGGCAATGGTCCCAACCGGCGAATCAGCGCAACAATGCGTGATACATCATCTGCCCGCGTCAAGCCAAGTTCGTGCCCCAGAAACGAAGCGGCGATCATCCCCCAGGCCACGGCTTCCCCGTGCTGATACCGTCGGTACTTCGTGACGCTCTCAAGAGCGTGTGCAAAGGTATGCCCAAAATTGAGAATCTCCCGCAAGCCGGATTCGCGCTCGTCGCGGCTGACGACCTGCGCTTTAATCTCCACGTTGCGCGGGATTAGAGAACCGAGTGCGTGGCGATCGCGCCGAAGGACCTTCTCCATCTCTTTTTCAAGAGCCGCGAACATTTGAGCGTCCGCAATGATCGCGTGCTTTATAACTTCAGCGAGTCCGCCGCGAAATTCGCGATCGGGAAGCGTGTGAAGCAGTTCCGGATCGGTCAGCACCAGCATCGGCGGATAGAAGGAGCCAACGAGATTTTTTCCCTCAGGCAGGTTGACGCCCGTCTTCCCGCCGATCGAGCTGTCCACCTGAGCCACAAGCGTCGTGGGGACCTGGACAAGTTGAACTCCACGCAGAAAAGCCGACGCAACAAACCCCGCTACGTCGCCGACCACACCACCTCCGACAGCAACGAGGAGCGACCTGCGATCGGCTCCCGCGCGGCAAAGCGAACGCGCGATCTCTTCCACGCTGCGAAGATTCTTTGCCGATTCGGCGTCATCGAAGAGGTGAACCGGTTGCTCTTTTGAAAGCTCCAGGCCGCGCAGCACTCTCTTTCCCACGGCACGCCAAACTTTGCGCGACGAAACGATATGAACGCTGGAAAAACTGCACAGCGCGGCAATTTCCGGCGCGCCGCGACGAATCGCACCCGCGCCGCAAGCAACGGAGTAAGGACCGCCCGACGATTTCACACGAATGCGCTTGATTTTCATTTGCGAGACTTTTTCAATGTAACACACGCCCCGCATTCACCGCATGTCACGACGCTCTTACTGATGACTGCAATTTCTTCGTGCTACCATACTTGGGGGCAAGCCCTCATTCCCATGACGACCTCCCCAAAAAACTATCGCGCCGACTACGCTGTCGTGGGCAGCGGAATCGCTGGATTGCGCGCGGCCATAGAGCTGAGCGAGGCAGGAAGCGTTCTGGTCCTGGCGAAATCCAACTTGAGCGATTCGGCGACTGCCTGGGCGCAGGGCGGAATCGCCGTGGCCCTCTCCGACGAAGACGAAATCGGGCTTCACGAGCAAGACACCATCAACGCGGGTGACGGTCTATGCCGCCCTGAAGCCGTGGCCCTGCTGGTGGAAGAAGGGCCGAAGTACATCGCGCAGCTCATCGAGTGGGGGACGGAATTCGACCGCGCAGGAACGAAACTGGCGTTTACGCGCGAGGCCGCCCACAGCCGGTCGCGGATCCTGCATGCCCACGGCGATTCGACCGGTAGGGAGATCAGCCGCGCACTTCTGGCGCGAGGCCACACGATTCCGCAATTGCATCTGCGCGCGCACGCGTTCACAACGGAATTGTTGATGGAAAGCGGACGAGCGGCGGGCGTCCGCTTCATTGATGAAACGGACGGCTCGCAACACGAAGTTCGAGCCGGAGCAGTTTTGCTCGCGACCGGCGGCCTGGGGCAAATCTACCGCGAGACCACGAATCCTGAAGTCGCGACAGGCGACGGCATGGCCATCGCTTACGAGGCCGGCACAATCCTCTCGGACATGGAGTTCATGCAATTCCACCCCACGGCGCTGGCCATCAAAGGCGCTCCGCGGTTCTTACTTTCGGAGGCGCTGCGCGGGGAAGGCGGGGTTCTGCGTAACATCGGCCTGGAACGTTTCATGAAGCACTACAACGAAGCCCAGGAATTGGCGGCCCGCGACATCGTGGCGCGGGCTATTGTCACAGAAATGCACCGCACCAACAGCACTCACGTTTATCTGGACATGACCAAAAAGAGCGAGGAGTTCCTGAAGAAACGCTTCCCGCGAATTTACGAAACGTGTGCCAGCTACGGCCTCGATTTGGCGACGGACATGGCGCCGGTCTGCCCCGCGGCTCATTACATGATGGGCGGCGTGAAAACCGATCTCTGGGGCCGCACTTCTCTTCCCGGTCTGTATGCGGCGGGAGAAACGGCCGCGACGGGAGTGCATGGCGCAAACCGCCTAGCGAGCAATTCGCTCCTCGAAGGATTGGTTTTTGGAGCGCGCGCGGGGCAAGCCATGAAAGAAGATGCACCCGCAGGAAAGCGCCAGCCAGGGGCTCTGCCGGGCAGCCCCGCCCCGTTACCGGGCAATTCTTCCGCTACGCAGAAAGAAGCAGCCAAGAATGCGGGAAAGCCGTCTCCCGCCTGCGCGGTGCTCGAGAAGATCCGGGACGTTATGTGGCGCGAAGTTGGGATCATGCGCAGCGGGAAAGAACTGACGGATGCCATCAAGCAGTTGAAAGCGATGGAGTTGCCGAAGACTGAGAAACCCGGACGAAGCGCCCATGAACTGCGAAACCTGCACTCACTCGCGCTCCTGATGGCGCAGTCGGCCTTAGCGCGCGAAGAAAGCCGCGGCAGCCATTACCGCTCGGACTTCGCCTACCGCAATGACGAGGACTTCAGCAAGCACTCAGTGGTACAAAAGGGCAAGGACGTTCGTTTCGAGACATAAAAAAGCGGCGGCCTCCCCGCCCAGCTCCGGAGCAGGCTCCAGCCGCCACTACCTCATTTGGATTGAAGCTGCTTCACAGATTCCAGAAAAACGTGGCCGACGATGGCGAGGTTTTTGGCGCTGATCTTGTCGAGAGTGTCCTGCGGAGTATGCCAGTAGTAGACGTCGCCATCCGGCCCGTTGTCCAAATCAATCACATCCATGGAAGGAACTTTGCGGCTCAAAAACGATAAGTGGTCGTCTTCGATGGTGCTCTCCTGTTCCAGGAAAACATTCTGATAGCCAAGCCGGTCAGCAACCGCCCACACCAGGTCCGTCAGCGATTTGGTGGAATAAGATTCCTTCTTGACATGCAGATTTCGCCCCCCAACCAGATCAGCAAGAAGGAAGGCTTTGATTTTTGGGAGGTCGCCGCTGGTGGAAAGTTTTGCGGCCATCTGCCGGCTCCCATAGCGATTGTCAGGATCTTTCCAGTCGCGATTGACCGCCTCTTCGCCATCGAAAAAGGCGATCCACACGGCGTACTTGCCGTGCTGTGCGCAAAGCAGCCGCGCCAGTTCGAGCATCAGCGCCGTGGATGAACCGCCATCGTCGGCGCCGACAAAATTCTCCAGCCGTTTCGTGTCGTAGTGCGTGCCAAGCAGAATGATGCCGGGCTTCTCGCCCGGAATTTTCACCAGGAAATTCTTCATCGGCAGACGCCCGGCGGGCGTGTCCGCGCTGAAAGAGTCCAAATCCACGGTGCAGCCATAACTCTTCAATTCAGATTGGAGAAAGCCCTGCAATTCCACGATCGCTTGTGAACCCGAGGCACGCGGGCCGAAACTGACTTGCTTTGCGACGAGAGCAAACGCGCGCGTCCCGTCGAAGCCGCCCATTTTTTCTGGCGGCAGCGCGTCATCTGCAGTTTGCGGTGGAGTGGAAGCCACCGCACTCATAAACGGGGGCTGGCCTTCAGCGTTTCGCGATTCTTTACCACTCGCTTTGCACCCGATCAGGCCTGTCGAAACGAGGCTCAGAATTGCTGCCGTTCGCAGAAAAGTATAGGAACTCGAGGCCATTCAGCGCGCCTCCGCCGTGGCCGCCAGCCGCCGCTCGCGCCGCCGCACCACCACCCACGACACGCCCACCCCAATGAAATACAGACCGACCAACACTGCCATGAAGACCAACATGGTTGTGGCATCAGGTGTCGGCGTAAGGATGGCCGCGAGAATGGCGATCACCAGAATGGCGTAGCGGAGATTCTTCATTAGGAATTTCGGCGTAACGATGCCAAAGAGCGACAAAAAGAAGATAAGCACGGGCAACTCGAACACCAGGCCGAGACCGAGCAGCACCAGCAGAATCAAGTCGAAATATTCATCGATGTTAATCAATGGCACTACCGGGCCCTGAAAGCTGATCAGGAAGCGCAGCACGTACGGCAGCGACACGAAATACCCGAAGGCAATGCCCGCAAGAAACAGGAAAACCGTCGAGAACAGGAAGCCGGTGATGGCGCTGCGCTCGTGCTTGTAGAGCGCCGGCGCGACGAACAGCCACACCTGGTAAAGAATCCAGGGCGAAGCGATGACAATCCCCAGATAAACGCTCAAAGTTATCAGAAGGTTTAGAAGTCCCGCGGGGTGCGAGTAAACCAGTTGAGGATTCAGGCCCGCATGCTTCAACGCGTCGGTCATCGGCTTGACGATCCAATTGACAAAATGAGGCGCCGCGAACCAGCCGATTGCCGCTCCCACGGCGACGGAGATCAGTGAATTGATAATGCGTTTCCGCAGTTCGCTCAGGTGCTCGAAAAAGGTCATTGCGCCGGCGGGTTCTTCCGGCGGCGTGGCGTTCTGCGTGTTGAGTTCGGAGTCTGGCACGGATTCAGCCCGGAGTCTGGGTGTCATGAGGTGGGTCTTGGGAATTCGTGACCGCGGCGGTTTCCGCGTGCGTCTCGGCCGCGTCTTCTGAAGACCGCGGGACCGATTCCGCCACCGGCGAAATCACCGGCCCATCGGCAGCGCTAGTCTCTGCGGTGTCGCTCGTCGCTGCTTCCGTGCTTGCAAGCGAATCCGGAGGAGCAGGCTGGCTCGGCTCGGCGGCCACGGCCGCGGCTGCAGCTTCAGCAGCCTTCTTACGCTCGGCTTGGAGGGCTTGCCGTTCCATTTCGCGCATCTCCTCTTCAAACGCGCTCTTGAAGTCGGTCGAAGCCTTGCGAAACTCCGCCATGATCTTGCCCAGGCCTCGGGCCAGCTCCGGCAGCTTCTGCGGCCCAAAGACCACCAGGACCACGACAAACACCACAATCATGTGAGGGATGCTCAACATTGCGCTTGGGAAACGTCTAATGTGCCCAATGGCATCATAGAAAGGGTGGAAGTCGCTGTCAAACCGGACTTTGCAGTGTGGTATGATTGTGTTTTAGCTTTGTGCGCGAGGTCAGAATGAAATCAGAGCGTCGCGGACTTGTTATCGCAGTTGCCGTCCTGTTGTTATCCGCTGTTTTAGGGGGCATCTATGGCCCCAACGTCCGGGCTACTACCGCCTCGGCCGACGATTATCAGACGGCCGTCCGGGACTTTACCCGGGTATTGGACGTGGTCCAGAACAGCTATGCCGACCAGGTCGATGTCGACAAGGCCGTCTACCAGGGCGCCATTCCGGGCATGCTCCGCATGCTCGATCCCCACTCGAATTTCTTTGATGCCAAGCAGTTTGCGGTCCTGCGCGAAGACCAGCGGGGGAAATACTACGGCGTGGGAATGATTGTTGCCCCAAAGGAGAATCACACCGTGGTGATGTCGCCCTATGTCGGTGCACCTGCCTATAACGCGGGCATCCGGCCCGGTGACGTAATCGTGAAGGTTGACGACAAGTCCACCGAAGGAATGGGCACTCCGGAAGTCGCGGACATGCTCAAGGGGCCGAAAGGCACAGTCGTCAAGATTACGATTTCGCGCGAGGGCTATGCGGAGCAACTGATTTTCACCGTGACGCGCGACGAAATCCCCCGCCATAGCGTGGATATCTCTTTCATGTTGAAGCCCGGGATTGGCTACATCCGCCTGTCCGGCTTTAATGAAACCACCGACCACGAAATCGCCGAGGCGCTGAGGCAGTTGAACGCGCCCTCTCTGGATGGCTTAATCCTGGATATGCGCGGGAATCCTGGTGGCCTGTTGAATGAAGCGGTCGCCGTAGGTGACATGTTCTTGGACAAGAACCAACTCATCGTCTCTCACCACGGGCGGACCTCGCCGGAACGGCGCTACTACGCGGTGCGCGGCAATCAGGGCGTGACTATGCCGCTGGTGATTCTAGTGAACAACAACTCCGCTTCTGCCACGGAAATTGTTTCCGGAGCGGTGCAGGACCATGACCGCGGCTTGATCGTGGGCGAAACTACCTTCGGCAAGGGCCTGGTGCAG
>Ga0207061_1043_pt1 | contig 35032 bp, 27 predicted proteins | sample Alteio_BWMinCont_31_FD_153275 | JGI IMG/M metagenome (GOLD analysis project Ga0207061, IMG submission 153275) | Enriched cells from forest soil in Barre Woods Harvard Forest LTER site, Petersham, Massachusetts, United States -... | ecosystem: Environmental > Terrestrial > Soil > Temperate forest >... | reverse complement strand
GCAAATAGAACGAACATCATTAAGGGGAAGATATACGTCACTGTCGCTAACCCACCAGTATCCAGCTCCTGCCCCCTCTAACTTCAACGACACATGTGGTATTTCCCTTCATTGAAAAGTCACGGTGCCATGGAAGGAAGTACCATGTTCCGTGCTGACACTGGTCCCAATACAGATTCATATCGCTAACACTTGGGAGCGGTGCGGTCGGAACGGTCGGAGGAGACAGGATAAACTGCCAGTCAGGAAAGGTGGGCGGGTTGACATAATAACCACTGCCTGGCCAGACAAATTCACCATGAATCGCGACATAGAACCACCAGCTTGCATGATCGTTGAGCGGTCTTGCATCATCTTACCAACGCCTTTAGCGTACCATAAGAGATCGCTATTGTTTTCGAGAGTTGCAGTGCGATCAACTCTCTTCCGAACGTATTTCATGTTTTGTTACTCCTTTTTTTGATTTTCAAAAACTAATTAGTTCTCACACTCAAGATCGATACACCTATTTTTTCGGCGTCTATTTGTCGTGACTGTGATTAACCTCTTAAGTCGATTGTGAAGACCACTAGACACCTCTCGCACCTCCCCCCCGAAAGAATTAATGCTCTTTTTGCCATCGCTTTATTGTCCCATTATCGGAGGCCGTCCGCGCCGCTGTTTTTAAATTTCCCAACGTCTGATCGCTTAATCCATCCAATGCGACTAATCTCACGAAATTACCATACTTTACCGAAAGTCCACCCCATCAAAACCCCATCATTTCTGGGACAATCTAAAATCTAATTTAGATTGAGCGCAATGGGAAGGGGTTGTGAATCGAAAGAGCAAGTCATTCCGCGGAGCACAGCTTCACAAAAAACTTCGATAAATCATCGCCCCTTTTGAGTCTCAGCTTTCTGCGCAAGTTCAGGCGGTGAAATTCCACGGTGCGCTCGGCAATGCAAAAGAGCCGAGCAATGTCGTGCGATTTGAGCTCCATTCGGATCATGGCGGCAATACGCTGCTCATTTTCTCGCGAGATGAAGCACTGGCACAAAGTCGGTGTTCAATGGCAAAGTCGAGTTAGTACTGTCTCCATCTGCCACGTTTGCTGATGCTCAATCATTGGTCGCTCTCCTGAATGGCAATGTGACGAATGCTGAATACACGGAAGAGATGTTTATCAGTAAAGGAGTTGGCGTTACCGATGACCCAGCGTTACAATACTTGCTTCTATCAGGACAATTTGTCGTGTGTCGAAGAGCGGATGGGTAGATCAACCGCCAAGCGAAGGTTCTGTTGATTCACAATGTGTTGGACGAATCCCCACGGGTCCAAATTATGGCGTCAAACGTGCTGGGAGGTCCACCCCATAACATGGCTTGAACTTCTTACGGACGATGGAGAAGTTGACACGGTTAACGGAGCGAGTGTGAACGCAGGATTGCAACGAGAGGATACTCCTAACGGTACGATCTCGCACTCGATAAACACAAGAAAAACGCCGCCGATTTTTTCAAATCAGCGGCGCCTGTGTTTGTCTCTGAATGCGCCCTGTGGGGAGCTACTTTTACGTCATGATTTTAATCCGGTTAATAATTACATCATTCCTGCTTAGCAGTTTACCGTCTTAACTTCAACCGCACTGTCTTCACATTGTTGCCCGGAGCCCGTTGGCCACCATCACACTTGTCGCGAATGACATTTTTGTTTACCTTTTGTAAAACGTAACTATTACAGACGCATTGCGGCTCCAATCAGCCCTGTAACTCATATTGGTAGCAATGTAAGGATGTGATGACTCGAAATGGCAATTTCCAGAGAAACCGGCATGATCTCCGATATTAGTCCCGGTAATTCCGTATCTGATGGAATCAGGAGTAAACCATATTAATTGTATTGAGAAACCCTGAAGCGAACTACCATCACTCTCATCTTGATAAAACGAGCCGCCATTATGATAACCTTGAGAGTTAGATACACTTTCGCTGGAAGCTGTTAGAGTGTCGAGTGTCATACCATCGCTTGAAATGTTTCCAGAGAAGTTTGTCGATCCGGAACTGGAGGATTCGGTTTCATTGGCCGGTCCTTGCGAAGTGTCTACGGAAGAACTGTTGTATGATGTGCCGTAAGAGAATCGTGTGCCTTTCCACGTTAGCGAGTCACTCTCGAAACTGAACCCGCCGCAAGGCCCAGGTCCTGCCTCGCCAACAACCAAAAAGCTACCCGAAAATAGGGCGGTAGCTCTTCGGAACGAGGGCAGCAGCGAAGGGTCGTACCCAACAAGCAGCGGCGTAATTTGCACGGCGATGGAATCGGAGCCCAAAAGAACCCCACTATGATATAAGTATGCCTTTAGCATCAAGCGGCCCGTGAAAGAGTACCGGTGCGTTATTACGCTCAATGCTGTATCGACGATCGATCCATCGCCAAAATCCCATCGGATCTGCACCGGAAACGATTGAGCGGGAAAGATTGCGGTAAACACAACGGGCGAAAGCACTGTCGTGGAAGTTGGAGATGCCAGTATCGAAAGAGGTATCGCACTCACGAAAGTTACGGCCGAACCACTGGCCCTGACCTGCCCAGCGGTATCGACGAATGCTACGCTAATTACGTGTTGACCAGTTGCCGAAAACGCGCAAGAAGCTGTATCGCCAGCCACACAGTCCTCCCGCGTGCTATCGAAGAACCAAACAAGAGTATGCTTAAGCTTAAGTAATTCCGGACTAAAGGTGGCTGTATAGGTATTTCGAGTGAGAATTGCTGTCCTTAGCGAATCGGGAGAAATCTTCGCAAATCCCGCCTGAACCACAAAGGTATCCACCGATTCAGCAATCTCTATATTATTCGAGGCATCGAATATCCTGACGCGAAAGACATTAACCCCTGGATTGTGAAAACTCAGAATTGTTGTCGCGTTCGAAACGGCGCTAAAGAGTATCGAATCACCCATCGACCATACATACTCCAGCTTTGCTGTCGTATTGAAGTTGATTTTTGCCGTAAACGAATAGGGAAGATCCGCAAGCCCACTTTTCGGCCCTTCGACCGTTATCTGCCTCGTAAATGATTCCGGTGGCTCGACAGAATGAGTGCAACTACCGGCTGCAAACAGCAGGAAGGCAATGCAGAGCGGAAACCGAAATCGCTTCATAGTCAATCTTAAAGAAAGAACAACTTCAGTCGCGGTATTTTGTTACATACCTTATGACTTCACTGTCGCTGGCCCACCAGCACCCAACTATTCCCGTCTTTTACACCGACCAAGCAGGCTGTATTTCCCTGTATGGAGAATCCATTGGTGCCAAAAGCAAGATCGCCCGGTGCGTAGAGTGTATCGTATCTGTGCCACGATCTGCCGTTCCAGTGCGATATAAAGCCCCCATCGCCGGTGACCATGAAGTCGTTTGCTGAGTTGCCGCCAGAATAGAAAATGCCGATGTATTGTCCACCCCCAACGCCATTCGTGACTTGGCCACTATCACTTGACCAAGGACCAGCATCTTTCTTGTGCCATACATGGGAGCCCGTAATATAGACGATCTTGCGACCAGCGCTATCCGTAGCCCAAACTCCGCCAACCCCATCATTTCCTGGACCGATATTGCCGATACTTTGAAGATTGATTTCGCTCCACGTTTTGCCGTCATAATGAAGGAGCACCGACTCGGCAGTTTGTGGATTAAACCCATCTGCCCAAATATCATTATCGGCCGTGCCCCAAATCTCTCCTATGTCTTTCGTCGTCCCTGAATTCATCTTTGTCCAGTTCGTACCATCGAAGTGGAGGATGGTTCCGGAGTCACCGACGGCATACATATCTGAGGAGGATATACCCCAGCTCGAATGAAGAGGCCCACCGGAAGACGGACCAAAACGATATTCTAAGGCCGTACCATTGCTGATATTACAGCGAGTGATAATTCCACCATCGGTAAGCCATAATTCTCCGGGTAGTCCGAAGATTGAATTTCCGCTGAAAGCTCCTTCGTAATGACCCTGATACATGAAATTCGCTACTGTCCACGACGTGCCATTATAATGATAGATTTTGTCGTTGACCGCATAGATGTCGTTTGGCCCATAGACCCAGCAGCCTGTCATGTTGTTCTGGTTTTGGACATTCGTAAACTCGTGCCATGTGAAGTTATGTGAGGTGGTGTCCATCGGCGTATAGACCGTGGTATCGCCGACAAAAAAAGTATCGACTGCCGAGCAGAGAGTTTCGTTCGAGCCCGTTCGGAGTACGGAGAGGTGGACGATATGCAGACCGGTATCTTTGAGCGTCCGCGTGATGCTCGAATCGTACTCGGTGAAGGTCGAGTCCCCAAACACCCACTCATATATGACGACCGCGTCTGGCGTGAAATTAATATGGGCAGTGAAGCGGGCCGGTAGCCCCGGCATGACGGCTCTCGGTCCCATGACCGTCACTTGGTCCGTGGGAGTGCTCGGCGTGACAGGATGAGTGCAGGAGCTGAAAGCTCCCGCACTCATGATGACAGCCAAAACAATGACAAGAATACGTTTACCGGACATAGGCCACCTGCACGCTCTTCACGTCGTTTCCATAACGAAGAAGCACTGTATAGATTCCGCTCGGCAAGTTGCCCATGGGAATCCAGCGGATGACGTGTTCCCCGGCCCGAAACTCCCGCTCGTTTGCGAGTTCCTCGATCTCCCGTCCGAGGGCGTCGCGGACTTGTGCCGTTACGGCTCCCGTCTCTGGAATGTAGAAGCCGACATCGCAGAACATACGCACCGGGTTTTCGAGCGCCCGAAGGAGGAGACCGTTATCCGCTCCGTTTGCACTCAGCCCGGTCATTGTTTGCTTCATGCCATTGCTTTGTGAGGAGAGCAGCTTACGGGTCGTGATGTCGCACCATGTGGAATGAGTTGTTGCGAACGCCGCGTTCGAAAGCCTCCTCACCTGAAGCACGCCTTTTGTGGCAGATAAAAGGGTATATGGTATTTGGCGAAGCGCTCCCGCCCGTTTTGGTTCTGTGTCCGAGACCCATACCGTATCGAGCGATACGAGGAGTGAGCCCGTGGTGTCCCGTAGCTCGACAACGTATGTGGTCGTGGTACAGTGGAGCTTATAAAGCGAATCGTTACTGGGGCGCACCCAGCGGTAATAGCCGATCATCCCGGAGGCTGGAATGTCCATCCGTTCGGTCTGCATGAACCACGTGGCCGGGTGCGCGCTATCGACGGAGATCGAGTCCTCCCGCACGACCGGTTCGTATCCCGGTATGTTCGAGCCGTCATCGAGTGAGACTTCACCGATTCCAAATTCGAGAGCGACCTTACCCGAAGTGTCCTTCTCAGTGAGCGTCCTGTAAGTCCACGGTCCATCGTGATAGAACGACTTTTTGAAGAGCGCCTGCTGCTCGGGATTGATGGTCTTCGGATTCGAAGCGCTCGACGCAAGCGCGACGCGCTCGACGTTCGTATCCGCCGAAGCCGAGCGGCCCTGGGCCGTCTGTCCGGTCGCGGCAAGCTGCGGGCGCATCACATTTGGAAACTCCACCGAAAGGACCCGAAGTGCGGCACTGTCGAAGGCCCAGTGCTCGACTTCCTGGCCGAGCCTTGTTTCCGCAGCCACTGAATAATAATTATCGCGGAGCGTCGTGGCGCCGAGTCTCGTGACCGTAATGCTCGGAAACTGGAACGGGTTGGCGGGGTCCATGGAACTGAATTTCTGGGTTTGCTGCCAGGGATGTCCCGTCCGTAAATGCGCGACCGCGATCCAGTCGATGGGGTCGCCGGGGTCTTGATAGCGTTCGTAAGCGATGCGGACCATGACGTGCGCCGTGTCGAGCCGGCAGCCCGAGATGCACGGATGAATGTTCACCTTCGAGACCGGATCGGTCGTGTACGAAACATCGACCACCGACTGCCCCGCAAGCGTTTCAAGTGAGGGCTTCGTGTGGTGCAGCCCGCAGACGACTTCGAAGTTCACCGCCATGATGTCGGTGCAAGGCACTGTTGGCAGTCTCGGTCCTCCCACGATGATCGTATCCTGCTGCCAGGCGAGCCAGACCTTCGCGCGGGAGCTGTCCGGATTCGATTTATAGCAGGTGTCCATCCAGATCGTCGGCCACCGCGCCGTCGAATCGCCATAAATGAATTCCTGGTCCGATATTTCTTCATCCGCGTGGCTGGTATCATAGACAGTCCCCTGTCTCCAGAGCGACCGGACGTGAATGCCATCGGCTTCGCGCCAGGCCACGACATCGAGATCGAGCGGGAACGGCGGCGCGGTCCCTTCGTTAGTTTTGTACGGCATCTCCATACCTGCAATGACAGGCTGCGCGTCGGGAGCGAGCGTACTGTCGGTGCTTGTCAGGTATTCCATGTCCGGCACTCCGCTCGGGAGCGTTACATAGAGCACCTCTCCGATCGAGTCCTGATAGACATAGTGAAATGGGTATCCTGTGCTGTCCTCGTGATAGACAAGTGCTGGAAACTCGTTTTCAGCGTCGTCCCAATAGCTCACGAGTTTCTCGGGGTTCCACACGACCTGATCGGTCGTGTCGTTGCGCCATCCCGAGGCTGTAAAGATCCTGCCGCCCGACTGATAGACAATTTGGTAAAGCGCCCGGCCCAGCGTATCCCGGCCCACATAGACAAGCTTCCGCTGATCGTTGAAGCTGAGGCCCGTATCGATAAGGTCGGAAATGTTAACCGCCGCCGCGTGCGCTTTGTACTCCGCTCGATAGACTGCGCTGTCCCTCATAAAGACAACGGAAGAGTTAAGTCCCGACCAGATGGAGTTCGGCCACGGCGTGGGATTGAGTGCGTCAGGGGTATCGTTTGTTTGCCACCGAACGAACACCCAATCACCGGGGCTTGGAGGTCCCGGCATGGGTGTGAGCGATCCCGCTTGAAGAATGGGATACGCTGCAATGCCATACGTTGGAAGGCTTGAGAATAAGTTGACATTCTGCTTTAGGTATACTCCTCCATAGTGCTGTGGATTGGCTCCCGGTATCGATCCGGGAAGCGGCACCTGCGGAAGAAATGGACTGAGCTTATCGAGCGTATCGCTCGATGTATTGTAATTACGGAGCGAGACCGAATCGACGAAGAACGGATCGAATAGCCGCACCTCACCGGCTTCGCTCGTGCCTTCGAGGTCCGTCTTAATGACGATCTGGTGAGCGATCGAATCCGATCCGAGTTGACGCGACCGTGTGCTAGAAGCCGGTAAGGAATTTTTGAATTTATAGATAAGTCCAGTCCCAATATCCCAATTCTGGTGTCTCCATTTTTCCGGTCTCGCCGCCAAAAATTTTTGATAAAGCAATGAGTCCTGATGGAGCGTCGGGGCCTGCGAGTTCCTGATACCGACATACGAATACATCGAGGAAGGAATCGTGGAATCGGCATGACTCACACCTACGACGTAATCCGAAAACTTGATCTTCCCGTGATCGTACACATTCTCTTGCGGGTGAGAAGGCGGCTGCTTCGGATAGTTGAGCGCAATACGCATTTGCTTCATGGACGTATCTGCTGCTGTCAGCCTCACGAGCACTCCATCTCCCGGCAAAAGCCAGACGACGAGCGAATCTCCTGCCCCGACATACGGCGTCCGCACCTTACCCATCGTGCGCAATGCTAACGTATCGGCAACATCGGTAACTAAATGCCGCGCTTTCATCTGCATCGTGATATAGCGCCGGTCGAAGGTCTGGCACTTGCCGGATGTATCCCACGAGTCGTCGGTGCGCGTGTTGACGATGTAGAGCAGCGTGTCGTGGGTCGTCGTGTCGCGCCAGACGGAAACGAAAACATAGGTCCTGTTCGAATCGGCGTTTGTGCTGTAGAGGTCCATCCGGCTGGAGTCGTCGAGCGCCCGCAGTGAATTCCACTGAAACGGCAGCGAGTCATCGGCCCGCAGTTCGGGCACGAGAAAATCGCCTAGCCAGTCCGAAGCCAGCAGTGCATTGCCATATCGAGTCACCAATGGGAAGAGTGACTTTGCGGTATCGAAGCGTTCGCGCCATCCTGTCCAAACCGTGTCGGTATAAGTCCCTCCGGTCCCATTATTCAGATTGGGGATGGTAACGAATTGTGAGGTGTCTCCGCCATTGCCGATGAGTCCGCCATCCCCGCCATTATCGCTGCTAAGGCCGGAAAATAGCCAGTAAATTTTAATGCCCGACGTTCCGGCAGCCACGGCGGTGTGGACCTGGCTTTTATATTCGGCCGCTGTTAAATTCCGCAGCCCGTCCTGCCAGTAATACGCGGATTGTTTATTACCGTGACCGGCGGCTGTATCGGTCCATGTATAGATCTGGCCTCCACTTTGGAGCGATGCATAGAATCGTTGGTGGAACTGAGGCGTCCGTGTTCGCAGGGTCGCCCCGTGCGCCCACCGCACTCCTTTGAGAATGTTTTCGAGTGCCTGTTCGGCCATCCGGTCGTGTGTGACATGATCGTAATTGATATACCGGTCCGCGAAGGGCCAGCCAAGGCCGGACGGAAAGTACCGCAGCAGCCAGGCGCCGATGACCGATGTATCGGAAGATTTGGTCCGGACCGGCAGTGGAATAGCCATTTGCCACACATACGGATCGATACCGAAGATGAGCGGGTCAGCATAACGCGAGGAATCAAGCCATCCGCGATGCACACCTTCAACGAAAAACGTTGGCTGATTTAGAAGACCGTAACCATACAGATTGTCGCTCGAAGGGTACACGTAATTTTGATCGTAGAGAGTCTGGAGGATCGACTCAGTCCGAATCGATGTCGTTTGCAGTAATTTTTCAATTCGTTTGGTAAGATACATCTTGCCGATCGGGATCTCCTCTCCGGCCGATAGGAGATCGAGCAAACTATCGAACGGATAGACCGTGCGGCTGAGGAGGTCCTTCAGGGCAAAGTCCCCGTTGGCCGTGAGACCTTCATAACTTAAGGTTTTACCCACTCCCTGAGAAATTGCGTTCGAATCCAGGAAGTATCCATTGAGCCGAAGCAAGCCCGCAATGGGAGCATCGGTCGTATCGATGCGAGCCGTCGCCACCTCCAGGTAATCGACGCTCATGGAGCAGTGCCCTTGCCAGGAAAGCTGGAAGTCGATCGGGCCCGGGACCGTGTTGCTATCGGAGAGGAATCGCGCGGCAAGCGTGTCGAAGCCAATACTGGCGTGAGGAAAGTTTTGGCGTGTAATCAGAAATCCCGTGTCAAGTTTGACGACTCCTGACTGGAGCACGCGCAGGCGCACCGCGCTGTCCTGCGTGACGTGAGTCATGATCTGGCTTATACTGTCGGAAGTGCTTAGGCTATCGAGCCGCACCCGGATTCGTAGGACGAGTTTCCTGTTCCAGTTATTATCCCCGGCCCACCAGCGGACGCTGTCTCCATTGGAAAGAAATGAGTTGCGGGAATAGGACCTACAAAACAATCCCGGCCCATCGATCCCTTTATGCAATCGCACAATATTATTGGTGAGATCGGCGGAGTCGGGAGTTCCGGCAAGCCACGGTGGTGATGTACCGGCTGTATCATATGCGTTGATGCCGGTCAGTATGCTATCCGCCCAAAAGCCGGGATACTCCAGCGCTTTGCCCCGCATGGGATGCCGCTCGCACTCGAAGCGAATCCAGAGGGCGTTCGCGATCGCGTCATAGACCGGCTCCGTTCCGGAATAGCTGTAAAGGGTATGAGGCTCGCGCGGATCGGAGGCGAAGGTGTCGGGCGTGGATGCCTTCCATACCGCATTGCCGGCATCGTATTTACTGGAATCGCCCATCCAATGCCAAAAGGTGTGCCCCGTAAAGGCATTGGAGCCTACGGAATCACATTCGGGAACGTCCAGCCATCGCCATCCCGATATGCCGCTCCACTGCATGGGACCGTAGCCCTGGTGTGATGCATCGGCGGCCCAGGGCCACGCATCACCACCAGCATTCGGGAATACGAAAAATCCCATCGTCTTCGCAAACCGAGGCCGAAGCCGTTTCGCCGAGTCCAGATGCGTCATTTGTCCCCACGCATTACCCGACACAACCGTCAGCAGCACGATCATCCACAAGTACTTCTTCATAATAACCTCCTGTTTTTAAGGCGAGAGACTCATACCTCTTAAATTCGTAATTAAGTAAGTTCTCGACTTCCGCTTTGTTACATGGGGATTCAAAACTATATCCCTATTTAAAAGACCAACGAACCGCTCGAAGGTAACAGGTAAAAATTTGTGCCCTGTCTACATAGTATGCGAATATACGAAGATTTTTACAAGAACGAACCTATACGGTGTTTGACCTATACGTTTTATTCGACATATTTGCAACCGTGAAGTTGCTTGAGATCGTCGCACACAATATCCGCTTTTTTCGAAAGCAGGCGAATCTCACTCAGGAAGCTCTCGGGTATAAGGTCAAACTCCACCCGAACTATTTAGGGCGTGTTGAACGTGGTGAAGATACAATCTCGGTGACAAATCTCGAAAAAATTGCCAAGGTCTTGAAAGTCGATGCGTTCAAGTTGCTCGTGCCGGACATCGATAGAACTGATGTCCTTCTGCAAATGAAGAAATAAAGTTGCGGGTGACTCCTTGATGTAAATGGACTCCGTCGAGGTGGGAAAATCATTAGTAATTTGTTCATACTAAAGACCAATGAGATCGGTAACGGGTAATAATTGTGCCTTATTTCGTCCTTGGTTCACTGCCCCCCCGAGTTAAGCAATCCTAGTATCGACCGCGACATTGCAAGAGCGAGTTTGCATTAGACCGATATTGCTCGAATACGACAGAAGCGACACAAACGACAAGCGACAAATGCGACAATGAAAGGATAAGCCGTGAAGCGTTCAAGCGATTGGAGGAGAACGGAAGGGCGAGTGTCTATCCGTTTCTGGGACTTCCGAATAGGAAGCTCGGAGACGGTTGGTTGAGTACAGAGTGTCACAGAATGGCACCGTTTCCCCGAAATTTGTTGCTATATTGTTGCCAACTAAAATGAATAGACAATTTCGGAAAGGCAATAAGTCATTGATATATAATGACTTACGGCGAATTTCTGCGGAAGGCCCGGGATTCGAACTCGAAGTGCGGGAGCGATTCTCCGTGCCACTGCGTACTAATCAGTGCCACATAATGGCTTGGTTTGGATAGATTGTGCCGGATTGCTTGGCACTGAGTGGCACTGGTTGCCACGAGATTTGTTGCCAAAGCAACAAGTTAGCAACAAATCTGTCTGCGGGCCAGCCATTATGAAGATGCACTGATTTAGGATGAAGAATGCACAAAAAGCCGGTTCGGTCCGGTTACGGTGGAGAGCCCTGGACATCAATGAATGGCGGGCGATTCCGAAGGAGAAACGAGAGACATTCGAACGGTCGAAAGGCAAGAAAAACCCACCCGTCAGAGGGGCCGATATACCAGGCCGGTATTTCATAGACGCCTACGAAGCGGGGAATCGTCATGCGAAGAATCTGAACCTTCGCACGACCTACGATCCCCAAGCCAACGATGAGACCGAACGGCTCGCGAGGCAGGTCATCGTGAATTATGGCGATATGGAATGGCGCGAGAAACACCGCTTCGAGGTGAAGGGAAAAGGACAAGCCCCGTTCAGCGAGTTTTTCGATTCCCTGGTACAAGGGCGTCACTGGTCGTGGATGGGGACGCAGAGGTTACTCAAAAGCTTCCCGCTCAGGGATACCCCGATTGGAGACATTGACTACGAGTGGTTGAGCAAGATTCAGACGTACTTTCTAAATGCACCGACGCGATCGAACCGTAATCTGTCCCAGAACTCGGCGAGCACCTACTATGCGAAGATCAAGGCGGCTCTCCAGATCGCAACCCAACGAGGTTTGATTCGATCGAACCCCGCGATGAATATCAAGGCAATCCCGTCAGTCCCTTCACAGCGAGTATACCTGACGATTGAGGAGATCCAGCAACTTGCCAACACGCCGTGTAAGATCGAGGAAGTGAAGCGAGCGTTCGTGTTCTCCTGCTATACGGGTCTGAGAATCAGTGACATCATTGCCCTTACGTGGGACAAAGTGCGTAACGGTCGCCTCGCCATCCGAGTACAGAAGACGAAAGTCCCGGATTGGATCGACCTCCATCCCGTGGCCCAACAACTGGTGGGCACCCCTGGAAAGTTAGACGAGCCAGTATTCAACCTGCCACCGGATGGGACGGTGTGGACCGTGCTTCAAATCTGGGCGGCGACAGCAGGGATTACCAAACACATCTCCTTTCATTCGAGCCGTCATAGTTTCGGAACCCTGATGCTCGAAGCGACCAACGATATTTACCTCGTCTCGAAATTGATGGGCCACAGTTCCGTCACGCACACGATGGCCTACGCTAAGATTGTGGATGCTCGCAAAAAAAATGCGATGTTGTCGCTGCCAGGGATCGAGATTTCACATGTGAAATGAGTGAATTCCGGCCCATATAAAACGTATCTTGATCTTGACATGCTTTTAGTTAAGCTAATGAACAAACCATGTATTTACAATTACTTCAACACTAACAGAGTAACACAGGATCGGGTAACCTTCCCATCGCCGTTCGTGGCATTGATCTCCGCATGATAGCTGCCACTCGGAAGACCGAGATTGGGTACAGCGATGCTATACTCGCCCACAGACTCATTCTCGCTCGCAAGACTCACGAGGAGAACGCCAACTGAATTGAATAGTGAAATGGTTACATATCCATCTTCCGCAAGCGAATAGGAAATGTTCGTTAATGTGCGGAACGGATTTGGATAGACTGATGGTCCAGAAGCCAACGACTGATTCTGCTCCGCAACCCCTGACGATGCCGCATTACCCCAGTCTATCTTAATGAATCCGCCTCCATAGTAATACGCGCCGAATTCGTACCAGAGGTCCTGATTGGGAGCTATTGCGGAAATATGAAACTCATTGGACGGTAGTCCATTCTCATAACCAATGCGATCCCACCGGCCATTATTGTACCCCAAAATTCCGATTGGAAATGTACCGAGCCATTTTGTGTTATTGTTGTCAATGACAATAGAATGAGGCGGAGCGTATCCGTTGCTCAATGTAAATTCCGAATCGAGAATGCGCATGATCTGACCTTCATCCAAGCGGATAAAACCCGGCTGCGAACCGGACGACAATCCCACCCAAACACTATTGTCGCTGTCGCAGGCAATACTGTTTGGAGAAATAGCTCCGGTAATATCGAGACCTCCTTTTATCGTATCTTTTTCGATTGCATAAGTTACAACTCCGATATTAGTGATCTTATATATCGGTACTTCACCAAGTTGCGTCTCGCTTCCAGCAAAATATACACCGCCATTTCTTGCCGTCGCAACTTCGCGAATGCCGCCGCTGACTGGAATCGAAAGCGTCAGGTGGTTGTCATCATAGTTCCATGTTTTCCAATTCGAGCCATCGAACTTATGTAGTTGCTCGAACATATTTGCAAAGTTAATATCCGGGTATCCCGGCTTCGGAGGGAGCGGCTGCTCTGTGAAGCTCGATGTCCAGATATTTCCAGATGAGTCACAGCCAATATGCCGGTAATCGCGCCACCGAGTGAGCGAATCGTCGATAGCATGAGTTTTCCATACGCTTCCATCGTAACTTGCAATTCCGCCATAACCTGCAATCCAAACCAGCCCTTTATCATCCACCGTTATATCATTGACCTCCGCAAATGGAACACCGTCACTTGTGTCGAGATTTTTCCAAATTTGGCCATCGAAACGACCAAGAGTAGATAGGGTTGTTGGTCCAGAGGTAATAGTCATTTTGCCCACAGTTGTAGCCTCATAATATCCCCAGACAAGCCACAAATTCTGATTCCAATCGACGGCCATTGCAATGGCATTATTCGCGTAAGGCTCATTGCTTATGAGATACTTCTGCCAGCCCGCCTCCTCGGCGACTCGATCGACGCCATAAGCTGTTCCAAGAATGATTTCGCCATCCTGATCGTGTACCATCGAAATTACTGTGTCGCACGAAAGCCCATTCGTATGATCGTAGTTGATCCAGGCGACACCCAAAAATCGGCTCACTCCTGAATCCGTCGCGGCCCACACATCGCCGCTCGTTCCTAATTCATAACTGTTCGCATAACCGCGTGGGACCGGATAATTAGAATTCGTTCTCGGATTGTATGAAGTCCAATGCATTCCATCGAAGTGGCTTGCCATCGTACCTGCCCACACTGTGCCATGTTTATCGACTACTATTGCCGCACCGGGATTCTCATAGCCGGTGTCCGCATACGAAGGCTCGAAGTACGTCCACTTTGTGCCATCGAAGCGGCTGAGTGCCCAGCCGCTTACGGCCCACACACCACCGGATGAATCGATTGCCATTGCGCGTATCGATGCGGAATTCTGATAAGGCAATCCGTCCTCCTTGAACCAACTCTTTATCTGACCGCTCGGCGAAATATGAGTCACGTAGCCCCATCCATATCTCCCGCTGTCAGTCCTGCCCTGACCTTCGCCCATCCAGAGCGAGCCGTCTTTGGTGGCCATTAGCGTCGCATTGAAATCTTCTGGCAAGATAATGCCGTCCGATTCCTCGAAGTGTCTCCACGCATTACCAGCAAGGTGATGCAAGAGATATTGGGTATTCGAGGATACGAGCGAATATGTCGTGGTCATAGCCCAAACACCTCCCGAAGAGTCCAATGCAATCTTGATAGCATAGCTCGCGTCTGTACCACTCCTTGTCTGGAATGCAGTCTTCGACCACGTTTGCCCGTTGAATGAAAAGAGTCCATCGGCCGTTGCGAGCCATAACACACCGTTTCGATCGACTTTCATATCGTTGATTGTCTGGTCCGGGAGGCTGTCGATGCGCCAGAACACGGTATCTGCGTGTGTGAATTTATCGAACCGCACAAGCCCGCCCGATGAGGCAGTCCAAATGTAGCGGCCACCGTCGGCCACGAGCGGATCCCACTTGGTATTCGAGTAATGCTCAAGATGGAATGGACGGCCCCGGTCGGTGTGCAGAAGCTCCTGCGCAAATGCCGAAAGAGTCGCGCCCCAGAGTGCGGCGAAGATAATAAGTGGAATGAAGATATATCGTTTCATCATGCTTCTTGTTTAACGAGAAATTAGTAAATTTCGTGTTTCACGCTGACCGAAGGATTCGAAAGTCAGAAAATAGACGCCTTGCGGCAGCCCGTTCAAGTTCAAGTTAATTGTTTGCTCGCCGGGAGACAAACTGTATTCAGAGCGTAATACCTTATTTCCTGTTTCATCGAAAAGAGTTGCTTCGACAGGCGATTGCTGAACGAGATCGAGTCGCACAGCGCATGAACTCATTGCCGGATTTGGCGAAACAGAGATAATATCAAATGCCAAATCTCCGCGCATAGCTTCTTGAAGCTCTTGCTCTCCGCAAAATGGAATAAGCTGGACTTCTACACTACTCGTGTTGCTCATATCCGATAGAGCGGAACAGGCGCTCATTGCTCTGCCGTAGAATTGCAGGTTCTTTAGCATAACAGCAGAGCGTTCACTATCGCCGAGCGTGCTTGCAAATCGAATGGAACATAAATCCGATTGAAGCGGAAGAATGGCATTCGACTGGGGCTTAAGCCATATATTTATTGTCCCCCTTGCCGCCGATGTTCGGAGTGTATCCCATCCGGGAAATGCGGCTATCGAAATTGGAGTCAGCACCGACTTATCGAAATCAATCTCGAAACTTAGCGAATCGCTCGCGAGCGAATCGGGCGAAGATTGATCGAGCGTTATATCGAGCATGACAGGATTGCCCAGATGAATGGAATCCACATCCTGTTTACCATCTGCTTTGACTGCAAGCTGCTTTTGAACAGTATCGCCAGCTAAGTCAATAGAATATGTCCAGAAATCGCCATTCTCATCGCCTCCGTATATGTTCTGTTCGTACATGAAGAACCGGCTGTCGAGCGCGCTGCATCCGCCGCCGATAGAATGCCATGTTAAGCCGAAATCGGTCGATTCGAGGAAGCCGGGGCCTCCAAATTGAGACTGAACGATAAGGTATCCGCAATATCCTTCGATCTCTCCAGAAACCGTAAGGAGGCCGAGATTCGTAAGCTTTTTCCACGTTTGTCCGACATCATCCGAGCGCCAGACATCGCCGAGCGACTCATTCATCAGATAAAAACTACCTTTCATAGCACACGGTTGCCAGCATTCGGTGTGTGCAATATCCAACCTCCAGTTCCGGCCACCATCTCGCGTAGAAAGATGCGGCCCATCGAGAACAGTAACAATGCCGTCCGTATCGTTTGCAAACGCAAAGCCATTGAGAGCGATATGACCAAAGGAATTCCAGGTCGTACCTTCATCGGAAGAAACAAGTGAAGTGGTTACCGTCGTGGAAGACCATAGGGACGCGAAGAGCAGTCCGTTCGAAGCTTGATAGTGGATCGAGGAACATCCTGTAAGTGGAAGCAGGTTATTCCACGTCTGACCGCCATCGGTAGTCTTATAAATACCGCCGGCTATGATTCCGAATGTGAATGAACTAAACCAGCCTGTTAGCGAGTCCTTGAAGCTGAAATTCGTTACAGTAGCATCGAATGTGTTGGGAATGCATTCCTTCCATGTCGCACCGCCGTCACTTGTGCGCCAGGCCGCGCCCGTACCATCGTTATTTGCAAGGCCGACGAAGCCTGTATTCGGCTGCCCGGCATCGCCGAGGAAATACGAACTTCGAATCAGTGCGCCGAACGAGCCGAGTTTCTTCCATTGCGCGAACGCAACGTCGTGGAAGGTGAGAAGCACGGCGATCGAGAATACACAAAGCAGAAGTATCCGGCGCATGGTCTATAAAACACGTCGATGTATGCTTGGTTACACTTCCCTCTATCACATGTTTGTGCTATGACAAATGTTCGGCAGCGACAGGCACGAAATACTTTGCGAATAGCTCGGTGTAGCTCCGCGTGCCGGTCTTGCGGTGGATCGACGTCATGTGCGAACGAACGGTGTTGAGCGAAATCGAAAGATGCTCGGCGACTTGCTTGTATGAATATCCGCAGAGCATGAGCGTCATCACCTTGCTCTCCTGGGTGGAAAAGCCGGCTTCGTGATCCATCTTGTTTTGCGCGTCGCGGAAGGCTGCGCCGAAGGGCTTCGCCGCATTTTGCATCGCGAGGAACGAGGCATAGATGTATTTGATGAAGGGTTCGAGTGAGGCCATCGTCCCGAATGTCTTTTGGGACATTTTCGGCTTTTCGATCTCGCGAAAGAAAATCATCGAACCATAATACTGTCCGCTCTCATGGAAATAGTGAAAGTATTTCGGCGGATGATATTTTTTGAGCGGGACGAATTTGCCGGTCTCCGCTTCGAATTCTTCCGCCACCGACTGATGCGAGAGAAGCTGCGAGATCGCAAGACCATCCTTCTTTCCGTTATTCGAAAAGCGGACGCTGATCGGGTCCTCGCACATCGTTGGCGGACGAATGGGATCGCAATAGACATTGATGTTGATCGCGATGCGATCGACATCGGGAAAGAGTTCGAGGAGTGCCGCGCGGAATTCGTCCATCCATTTTGCCCGGTCACTCGTGATTGGGATGCGATTCAGAAACGCAATGAGATGATCGTTGAATGATTTCATTGGTACAAATCATACATACGCGGTCAATCTTCAGGAACAGCCGCGATCAAACAAACGCTCGCGATCGGGTTGCAAAATATATCCTCCCACTCAAAACGGAAATCGAATTCCACAGGGACTCGAAAACAGCCGGTGTCTTTCCGGGCCGAGCTCCTGCAAGAGTTCACGAAGATGATCGAGTCGCCACCGCCTGCACCATCCGAACTACCTACCGACACTGAATTAGAAACTGATTGGTAACGACCATGGACAAGGAGACACCACAACCCGGCAACAAGAACGCTCCCCGCAATCGATTCACGATCCAAACGGGACGCGAGCCGTACACCGAGCGGTCCCAGTACCTGAAGGTCATGAGCCGGCAGCTCACGCCGGACATCTGGGAGACGATCGTAATGCGAGCCATCCACGATGCCGCATTCGGCCGCAGTCAGGACCGGGCCAGAGCACGCGAGTGGTTCGCCAAATATATTCTGCCCTACAAGTTGGAGATCGAGCTTCAAAAAAAGGAACCGCGCGCGGATTACGATTATCTGACCCAACTGTACGGGATCCTCACAAGGCATGCGAAGAACAGCGAAGACTTGGAGGAGGCGCTCGCTACCGCGTTCGGAGCTCTATCGCCAGAGGAACGAGCGTTTTTGCGTTCCGCGCTAACCATGGCCGAGAGTCCGGAGACAACGAAGTTCTGGAAGGACGTGCGGGATTACGAAGACAGGCACGATATGAGGGATCCAGCGACCGGGAAATCGGCAGAGACAGGACTCGGTTAGAACGCTGGTTCGTATCCCGCCCTGACGAGCCGTTCGGCGTCCGAAGGCGAGACCACCCAGAACTTCGGCCAATCACCGAGGATAATCCTCATCGGCGTCACGGAATGCTCGTAACACGCACCACGGGCCTTCTGGAGCGATCCGTAGCTCAGGACCTGGCCCTTGATAATACCGTGCGCACGGAGTGTAAAGATCGCGGCTTCCATAGTGGTCGTTTTGGCTTCCAAATACTTTAATTATTACGTGTTTTTAGCCAAAAAAGTCCCCAAAGCACCTCAATATTTAACCCCCAATTTCCGCATGATACCGCACGATAGGACCTTGCTGCCACGGTGTTGCCGGATGTAACGCGCTGCCTTTCTCGCAGGCTTGAAATGCTGAGAAATCGAGCCGGAAACGAGCTTTATGTAGAGATTTTTAGGAAGCCTGGACACTCGGACACCAAGTGCCGTAAAATGATTTGATCTCACCGACGATTTGGGGTATCCCAAAACTTTAGAATGCGATCCGATTGACGAGGTTGTTTAATACTCTTCAAATTAGGCGATTTTCGTGACCGTCACTGAGACGCGCCACGTAATATCATTCACTTTCACTCTCGGTCGGCCACGAGTATTATGGCTCCCAAATTAGGCTGATGGAATAACCATATCTTTCAGAATAAATGCAATACTCATAAAAAGTCGAGTCCCTATCTCGACTTCCGGTTGAGAACCAAGCGCTTTTAGGTATCCATTGCTTTCTTTCAAGGCCCGAATAAGAAATTCCGTTCTTAAAGACTTCTGAGGCGACAGATTCAGGTCTTGGCGGAAGGTGACGGTTAAATGCGTGAATATAATGAGGAAAATCCGAAGACCATTTGAACCATGACACAATGCCATCCTTACATCCAACCGCGATTACTGGATGGATGCCGCAGTCAACGAATCTTAGAAACGCTGCGGTCATGCTAACATCGAAGTACCGAGCGATCGCGTCCATAAGAACCGGTAAATCGAGGCCGTCTCTCAGTATCTCGGGGTGGTCCTTGCACACTGATTTACAAACCTTCTCGAAAAGCTTTGAAGGCATTAGATACTCAGCGGCAAACAGATTAGCTTCTACCTCCTGATCCACAAAATTGTTCTTATACCAAGAATCGAATGTCTCATCAGTGTCCGTTAGCATCAACTGATTAAAACGGTGCATTACGAAGTGACCAAGTTCATGCGATAAAATGAACTTCCTCTTCTGCTGATTCTGTATTCGATTGCTAATTGTTATTACAGCTGAGTCTTCTCGCATGAGAATTCTTGCTTCAGCTCCATCTATTTCAGCCTCCCGCACGAAAATGTTTTTACATGCAAGAATGGTGTCAAGAGATAAGTCTGCTGGCTTAACAATACCAAAATCGTCATAAAGTTTTTTAACCGCGATTTGAGGAAGCAGCATCGTCGTTGAATTCAGACTTTACGTCGTTTTGAAGCTGTTCGAGCAAATCTAATATCTTAGCGTCAATTAGCATGTCTAAGCTATCGGACTTGCTTACTTGATCTAGATTTCGAAACATCGGACTTAATTGAGCAAACTTTGGCTTGGAGAGTATCTCGTCCGCCAACTGCTTATAAGCAGCAACGTTGTTCTTCAATCCTTCCTGCATTTTAACGATGAAGTTTTTAGCGGCTTCAAATCGCGCAGAGTTTGCTTCGGCATTAGCTTTGGCTCGAAGCTGAAGAAAGAGACGAGTGTTCTTTTCAACAATCTTGTCAACGTTAATAGAAGAGACCCGAAGATCCGGTTCGTCTCTAAGAGCTTCAGGTTCGTAAAGAATGCTGAAGAGTTCATCCCACTGTGGAAGAAGACTACCTTGTGTTCTATTTTTCATAAATTGACTTCCTCCTTGCCTGCAATACCGAATTTCATGGCCTTTCTAAATAGCTTACGATGTAAAACTTCGATCTGAGGTTTTGGTAAGTCCATCTCGGCTGCAATTTCGTCTTTAGATTTCTTTTCTAGGAAACATGATGTATAATACTCAAGCTCGAAATCACCTACAATCTCTTTCTTCACGAATTCATGTAAGATGGCGCTAATCTCCTCCAAATCAGGGGTGTCTTCATCTTCGGCCACAGGCTCGCGATCAATTTCCTCCAGACTTTCGATCATCGGAAGTTCATTGCGAGATCGTTTATAATCCCTTACCTTCTTTGATATAATGCTATTTGCAATTCGTATCAGTTGGGCCTGCAAGTCGAATTGGTCAAATTTCCATTCCCAGCCATCTGCATCCCATAGCCGCTTTACGCACTCCCCCACGTAGTAATTGACTGGTTCCATACCAAGGTTTTTCTCACAATGAGCCCCGGTTTTGGTGCGGTCTAACGGACTCCCCACACGTAGGCGTGCCTTTACGTGCTCAGTGAGACCATGGATTGCCGCCTCAATATCTCCTTTTGAGAGGGTATTAAGCCTTTTTCGACCTTCTTCCGTCATGCTGTCCGTAATATAACCCGTTTTTTTTATTTTTGGTCATTGACCAAAAAATTAATTTTTGGGTCATTATACGTGTGAGATGCAAAACTAAACAACTTCAAACCACATGCAAGAGCAATCGAAGACAAACAACGAAGGGCGAGACGAGGTAACCGTTTACTTCAAAGACGAAGCGTTCTCCATCCACCGAGGCAGTCACACCGTCATTGACCTCAAGAAGCTTTTTGGGATACCTGACAATTACGAGTTAACTGTGCTCGGAGATGGTATTACCGTTCTGCCCGATGACGGTCGCTACACGGTTAAGGGCGGAGAGCATTTTGGTGCAAATCCGAAGCGGGGTACTGACGGATGATCGACAAGGAGCGCTTTGAGAAGCTTCTGGAGGACTATCCAAAGGCTAAAACTGTAACCGAAGGGGCTGAGGAATTTATTTTTTTGCCCCATGCTAAGGTTACCCTTCTCGATGGCAACGAGGCGGAATTGGATATGCTTCTATGCCCTCACCTTCGCGAAGGTAAACCGACACGACTCTATTTTTCAAAGCAACTGAAGACGAGGCGCCCGCGGAATTGGGGTCCGAGCCGAATTCTCGAAAAAGAATGGCACGCGATCTCCTGGAATGGAGTCGAGGCTTCGCTTTCATATTCTGAGATGATCGCAGAGCATATTGGAGCGCTTATTCGAGAATGATTACTTTCAAAATACAAGCTCGATTGTACGAAAAAATTCGCGCAGATCTTCGCCGGCCGCATGCGTATGCCAATGAACGCGTTGGTTTCTTAACTGTTGGCAGTGCCCGGACACCAAACGGCTTATTACTCCTCGCGCAGGAGTATTGGCCGATAGCAGACGAACACTACGTGGATAACCCAAATGTTGGAGCTGAGTACGACGAACGCGCTATCAGAGTAATAATGGAGCTTGCATACAACCAATCCGTGGGGATTTTCCACGTCCACGAGCATCCACACAACATGCAGTGTTTCAGCAATCTTGACCTCGCTTCTATTCCGCAATTGGTGGATGGATTATTCAGTTACAGTTCTAAAAGCGTACACGGAGCGGTTCTCTTGACAGACAAACTGTGTAATAGCATGCTCTGGTTGCCCGGTGCATCATCTTCGAGAAGGATATCGCAATTCCAAATAATCGGGAAAACAATTGTAAAAATCAATGCTACGCGATAGATTTCAAAGGCAATCCTTTCTCGGTCGTGATTCAAAACTCGTTCTAAAGTCAGCCCGAGTCGCATTAATTGGAGTGGGCGGTTCAGGTTCGCATGTCGTACAGCAGCTTGCGCACGTTGGAATAGGCACAATTGTGATTTTTGATGCGGATAAAGCCGAGACTTCGAACTTAAATCGCACGATTGGAACTCGACGGATACATGTCCTCCTTCGGTCTCGAAAGGTGCGGATATCGAAACGATTTGCGCGAAGAATTTCCTCAAAGACGAAGGTAATTGCGTATCCTTTGCGATGGCAAAGGAAGGCAGAAGTTTTGAGGACCTGCGACATTATCATTAGTTGTGTTGACTCTTTGCAGTCGAGACGTGAGCTCGAAGTTTTAGCACGGCGGTTTATGATTCCGCTCCTTGATGTAGGAATGACTGTTTCTGAAAACGGAAAGAAGTTTAGCATTTCAGGGCAGTTCATTCTGAGTTCGCCAGGAGACGCATGCATGTGGTGTTTGGGGTTTCTAACCGACGCTAACCTTGCCGAGGAAGCTAATAAGTACGGTGCGGCTGGCCATAATCCACAGGTCGTCTGGCCGAATGGTGTTCTCGCATCGACGGCAGTAGGCTTTTGTGTTAGAATCCTTTGCCCGTGGTGTGAGGATCGAGACATACATGATTCGAAATATCTGAACTACGATGGGGATAACGGAACTCTGATAAACAATGACCTACTTCCGAAGCTAACGTACGGTTGCTCTCATTATCGACCAAACATCATGCAGGAGCCACGCTGGTAGATGTCAGCCGAGGACATCGCTTTCAGGAGACTTCAATTTTTGTTGCCGCATTGTTGCCAACTCAATCAAATGCTTGGAATTTGAACTGTTTTCATGGCAATGGGCACTCTGCCATGAAGTGCCGGAAGCTATTTTGGCCCCGCTTTTGGCACCCCGCGGAGTCCAGTCTGCAACCTGAATTCGGTGCATTCAAACTACCGCAGAGATCATGTGTTTTCATTTGCGCCTGCTCAGGTCGAGTGGTACACGCCTGAGATGCTAATATTCTTAATCCGCGACCTGAGTTCAATTGTTTCATGGAGTTCCAAGCGGATGCCCTTTTCGAACTATTTCTTCCTGTGCCCGAAGAAGGCCTAGTTGAAGTTCATTCTTCGGTTGTATAGATGGCACAGCACCGACTGCGTGGGTAATGAAATCAGAAACGATCTCATTCTGTGCTCTATTTGCCAAATCCATTGCAAGATGATTGAAAAATTGAATGTTGGGGGCAGGTCTTGCCGATGTTCTCGTTAAGACATGACCCAAGTGATTTGCTGAGGCAGTCCGTACTCCAAAAGGAGGAATTCTGCCAGCTTCATCCCTACAAAAACGCATGAAGATTGTTTTGATTATAGAGGTGTGATCGAACTGGATTTTCGATACTCCTGCTGGTTCCACCCATGGCGAGACTACCATCGCTGGCACTCTAAGCCCACTCAGTCTAAAATCTTGATTGTCGTCTTCTAATTTCACAGGTGGTACATGATCGAATATTCCACCATGTTCATCATAAACTACTAGCAACATCGTCTTATCCCATTGAGGACTATTTGCAAGGGCAGCATAAACTCGGAATGCGAGCGTTTGACCTGCTTCAATTGTTGATGGTGGATGGTCGTCGTGTGATTCACCCCCGAAAATTGCGAATAATGGATCAATCCATGTTACGCTTGCGAGATTGCCAGAACTTGCATCGCTAAGGAAATCTGTCCAATCCCGAATTTTGTCATTGTGACCAGTGAAATAATTGTCGTCAGTTAATCGAAGCGTTGTGATATCGTGGCTGTACCATTTCCATGATACACGCGCTTCATCAAGTTTGCGTGGAAATGAAGGGATATTATAAATTGGCGGTGTTAGATTCTCTTTCAAGCCGTCGCATCTTCCTGCTACGGCATAAAGACGATTAGGCCATGTTTGTCCAGGAACTGAGGCGAACCAATGATCGCAAACTACAAAATCTGATGCAAATTGATCGTACACTGGCAAAGCATCAGCGAAATAATATCCCATTACAATTCCTGGGTCAGGAGCTTTTGGAAAAGTATGTGCGAAATTCTCAACAAATCCGCCATTATCGTTTGTGATTTGTTCAGCAACACACTGTCCTTCATGGCAAGGGTCTTCTCCTGATGGAAATCTTGGTGACGAAAGCCTATGGACAGCATAATCCTTGCCATTGTAAGTGTTTTTCATGTTACTTCTTAGCCCTTCAATGTCAGTCCGATTTGCTTCTAGACTCAAGTATCCGAGCATATGATCGAAAGATCGGTTCTCAAGCATCAGAACTACGATATGGTCGATCTTATGTAAATTATCTAATGCCTCTTGCTCAGTGATTTCAGGTAATATCATAATTGCATTCCATTATATTTGCTTTGGATTCACATTGTTGCCAACTCGTCAGGACTTGGAATCTAAGGAAGCTACGAAATCACAGAAATCAGATCATATCCGGAGTTTCGTAACTGATTTTGCTGAACGTTCCAGCGCTCGTACATCAAGTGCTGGGGATCGAACGAAGTCAAGTCAGCGCTAATCGTCATCTACATGCTTCCGATAATTTGATAATTATGGAGACAGCACTGGCATTTGCATGAGTTATGCTCTGCATGGTCTTGCGTATCAAGTGATTGAATATCTTAATAATTCTTCTAAATGGGATTTCATGCACAAGTAGGGAATAGTCCTACAATCGCACAGGCAACACGCAATCGCCACGCGAGTGCCGAATTCCACCCGTCAATCCCTTTCTTTGGCCCGAAGCAGTGTGTAGTTTTTTCGCCGTCTCGTAATACAGTTATTTCTAGCCCTTTTTCGTAACCGAATCGAAGCTTTAGCCTGTAACCACTGAGGTTGACAATGTGTCTGAGTGGCAGGATTATAGCTTGAGGTCTTTTTGCAGCTAGCCTGAGTGCGTCCCTGTGCGGCTGGTCAAAAGAATCCGCGAGTTCTTCATGGGCCTCGGCCGATTCCTTGAAGACCTCCGCTGCCAATCCGATAACCTCAAGGATTTCGCCACCGCTCCCGTGCGGTAGGTTCATAGACTCTAGTCCCACGCCGGGGACAAAAATGAGATACTCCTGATGGAGAATAATTGATCCCTCAACCGGTTTAATTTTGTCTCCGGTAAGTTGCCAGGATCGAACTGAGTGCTTTAAATAACAATACACGGAATCGAAAAGAGAAAGGTCGTCGATCAATGCGTCAGTATCCGGGTCATCATTCTCGAACGCGGGAAGGGCCATTACTGATGATAGTCTCAGTCCGTTTTCAGCGTCGGCGTCGTAGGCATCGAGAAGAAACAATCCTCCGATCCACAACGATCTAGCAATTGGGATGTGGGCTTGGTCCCAGAGTTTATCTGCAATCGACTGTAGGGGCATTTGCTGCTGCAGCATCTCGTCTATTTCATCTGAACGAGCACTAAAGCTCTTGGCTAAGGCAAGTTCTTTTTCGCTCCATCTTTTCTGAGCTAGGCCGGAAGCAATAAGTGCGATCCCAACAAGCAAACCACCCGTCCAAATGATGCCCCACCCGGCAATACATGAGTAGATAAAGGCTCCAATGGCAGCGAACCCCAAGATGATTCTTCCATTGCCATCTGTCTTCAATTCAGCAATTGCAGAACTATCCTTTAGCCCACCATAAGGACGGGAAGGCTTTGCAGTATTTTCCGATTTCAATTCGTTGACTGGATCGGGATCGGTTTGAACCATATGACTTCCTTGTGAATTAATAGGCAGCTACTAATGGGGTTGTTCATTTGCAAAAATAACACAACGATGGGGCACAGAGCGAAGCCTCGTACAGGCGTCCCGAACAACAGCCGCGAGGCGGGTGATGTTCTCGCCCCGAAGACGATCTCCCCACTATTGGGACGGATGAAACCGGTCAGGATGTTGAATAGCGTCGTCTTCTCCGCTCCGTTCGCTCCTATGAGGTCGTATATTTTCGCCTCTTCGACAGAGACAGAAATCCCATCCAGAAGGCGTTCCCTTCCTGCAAATGAAAAGCCTATTCGATCGAGGCGTAAGATCGTCTTCATCGGGCGATGATTCTACAACTCCGAGTCTTACTTCGAAGTCGAGTAGTTCGGAAAGATTCCGAAGAGGTGTACTAGGGATTCCGGGCCAGACCGCCAATTCGGTATAAAGCACATTGAGTAATAAGCATCGGCCCGAATTCTCGCATTCAACACGATGTACTGTCAAGCGTCATCGGCTACTATACAAGAGACCGCTATAGCGTAAACGATAGTGATGTAAGCAGGTTCAACGATAACGCCTTCAAGAAATCGGCATCGGGATTGTCATTGGTTCTTCGTCCGGAGTATTCGACAACCAACCCGATTCTTGGTGCGAGCATTTTGGCAGGATCGAGAAGATGAATGCCAACTCCCGCTTCCAGGAACTTGTCGTTCTTAGAATTCGACCAAAGGCTGTACTTCAAAAAGGATGATATACCCACGGGAGATGCCGGGTCCGGCTGGGTCATTGCACCAAGGGATATTTCAACAGAAGTAAATGTCTCGAAGGATCCGGTCCATACTGTAACGTCTTTTTTGATCTCGCGAGTATTTGTCCCAGAGGAGTCCTTAAACGTCTGCGTACTCGTAACGGTCTTATCCGTGAGATCTTGAATATTATTGCTCCGCTTGATCGCAACCAAAAGTGTTGACAACGTATTGAAGTCGGTGAAGAACGCCGTTAAGTATGCACCAAGGGAGCCGGCTTCAAACTTATACTTCGTCACCTGATTTGCAAAGGAGGTGTCCGGTCTGAAGAGATTGTAGAGCGAGCTTTCATAGCTTCCGAGCAGGCCGAGTTTATACTGATCCGGGGCCTTTCCCGCAATAAGTAGCTCGGCCTCCTTTGCCTGAATCACGGCAACCGCCGCCTCATATTTCGTTTGGATCTTTTTACGCTCCTCCTCATTCTTGGCTCTCTTCTCTTCGATCTCCTGCTGTGCATGAAGCTTCACGACTAAAGACTCGAATCCCTCTTGAATGGCGTCGGTCTGAAGAGAATTCGCATTATGAGACAAGTTATAGCCTACACCAAGCCCCAGCACGGCACCCGGGGTAAGTTGACCTGTGGAGAGAAGAGAACTCAAACCGTTCGTCGCCTTCCCTTGAACCTTAAAGTCGATCGTCCAGGGTTGCGGATTGACGGTGTAACCAAAGCTCAGGCTTGCATTCGCAATGTTCGCGAGAAAGAGACCCGAGAGGTAGCCCACGAGGACATCCTGGCCCTTTGAATCCTCCTGCTGGGCCTGGCATAGAGCGGTCGAATGCGGAATACTCAGTCCGGCTATTAAGGCCAGACAAGGGAAAAGTTGTGTTCGTCTCATGGCTGATCTACATTGACTTTAGGGTAAGGGATTGGTTTCTCGTCTGCTTTATCCTTCAGGGGAACCCTCAGTGAGTCCACAACGACTGCCTTTTTATTGCCTGTGAACGTTCCGGAATAAACCTGCAGCTTACCATCGACAGTGACGGTGAGCTTGCAGGGACCGATACCGATCGCTTCGAAGGATATATCAAGGTAGTTATTCTTGATCTCGAAGCTCTCGTTCGTATAGACGAGCGAAGTCCCGGAAGGAGTCATGCTGTATTTCACAGCTTCGAGATACAGGCCGTAATCCGACGGTACGGGGGTGAATTCGATTTTGACTTTTGCCATATTTTTGAAGTACTGAGTGAAACCGAGTCCTGCCAAGCGGAGCTTGATTAACAACGAGAATGATGGCAATAAAAGCTTAACTAAATGTTTGCGATTATTTGCTGGAAAATTGCTGGTTTTCTTGATCCTTTAAGAGCGAAGGTCGTCGGATCGACATAGGTGATGTAATTTATGAAATCATCAAAATTCCATGAATCATGGTTCATGACATTGCCGTGAACATGCTAAAACCAGGGTAGTGTCTTAAATTGCCAGACAGAAAACTCCGCCACCGAAGAGGAGGGAGCCGCCGACGAATCGCCCAGCGTCCGTGTTTTTGAGCGAGGAAAAATCTATTCACTCGCTTATATGATACAGGACGTTTATAAAATAGCATTGCCTCTCTATCGCGTCGCATTCGAAAGCGAAACTATCATCAGCAGATCGAACGCGGGAGAGGAGGACATCATACAAACAATATCGCTCGCCGCAGACGCCGCGTTGCGCCTCGAATTCGGGGGGATGCGGAACATTCTTCGCGGAATGTGTGAGCTTGCGGCCAAGAATGCGACGGACGAAAAAGCCGCTGCAAATTTTCTTCGCAACGCGCTCAATCTCAATAAACTTTCCCTTTTGCTGAACTACGAGAAAGAATTAGCGGGAGAGCGTTTTTTCTATCTTAGCTCCAAGGAGTTTGATTTTTATGAACAGGTTGGCGACCGAGCCTTTAGTCCGGCGATTTTTACTCATTACCCCACAATCGAAAAAGATATTCGAGCCGCTGGACGCTGCTACGCCACAGCAACCGAGGACGATTACACCGCTTGCGTCTTTCACCTTATGAGAGCTATGGAAATCGGTGTTCAAATACTCGCGAGAGAAAAATTTGGCATTGATCTTCAGGACGCTCGTGGCAAGGATAAAGAATGGAGTAATTTGGTAGATGAACTTGAAAAGAAAAAAAACGAGATGCCGCACACCACAACTCCGGAGAAAGAGAAACAAGCACTATTCGGTCACGCGATACACCACTTTGCAAACGTCAAAGCAGATCGCGCCCGCGCATTCCATTCGCGCGATCTCAAGACAGCAAAATACGACGCTCACGAAGCGGCATACATCTACGAGGAGGTTAGAAGATTCTACGTGCAAATGAATAGCCTTCACGACCTTAGCATAAATTGATTGGCACACATCTTCGAATGAAACAGTTTAGTGACTTGAAAAATAAACGGGAGTGCAGGTATTACAAGTACCTACGCCCCCTAAGATCAACCGTCCGTGATGAACAGACATCGGTTGACCCTGCACTCCTAACGCGGGGCATGGGCCGCTCGGTTCATCACGGCATAACTAATAACGTGATGAACAAACTATCTATCGACAAGCGGAAGCTTGTCCTCTCGCAACTCGTAGAGGGCGCATCTATTCGCTCCATCGAGCGAATCACTGGAATCAATCGCAACACCATCATGAGCCTTCTCGTGGCTTCGGGAGAGAAGGCGCGAATGGTTCTCGATGAGCAAATGAGGCATATTGAAAGCAAGCGCATTCAGGTCGATGAGATTTGGTGCTATTGCGGCAAGAAGGCCCGAAATTGCACACCCGAAGAGAAGGAAATCGGACGCACTGGAGATCAATGGGTATTCGTAGCGATCGACGCAGACACAAAACTCGTTCCCATTTATCTTGTTGGTAAGCGGACCGACGCCGATACCCAGGAATTTATTCGTGGACTCAGTGAGCGCGTTACTTCCGAACACCTGCAAGTAACATCCGACGGCTTAATCCAGTACGTCAATGCAATGTATTACGGATTTGGGGACCGCGCCGATTATGCTCAGATCATCAAGAACTACGGTCAGGAGCTAAAAGAGGAGCGTCGTTACTCTCCCGCCAAACTCATTGGTATAACGATAAAACCCATTATCGGGGAACCAGATCGAGAGCACATATCGACAAGCTACATCGAGAGGCAAAACCTTACAATGCGAATGTCGATGAGGCGATTTACGCGCCTGACGAATGGATTCTCGAAAAAATTGGAGAACCTGCAAGCCGCCGTTGCACTCCACTTCTATCACTATAATTTCCTAAGAGTGCATCGTTCGCTCGGATGCACTCCGGCAGTAGCCGCAGGAATCACTCCGGGCACATGGGGGTGGGATGCCATACTCCGATAAACAACCGCGAGAGGGGAAGCTTTGGGCTTCCCCTCAGCGCAGTAAAAGCTCCGTATTTTTGCGGCTATGGGTATTAGCGGCAATCGAAAACGGGCGCCCTTCCCCAACTCGTACTGGTTCGCGTTGGGGCTTATCGTCACCGGAGGTGTCGTGCTAATCCCGTATCAGCAAGAGCTTGGGTGGCTTTTAGTAGCCAGCGGTGTTATTTGGGCAGTTGGAATTTGGCTGAAAAACCGAAAGGGAAAGGTTACCGAAATAGACGACGGCATGAGTCGCGAAGATCGCTTCCTTAAAAAGCTCATCGCCGACGTTCGGGCGCACATGAAGAGCGATCGTTATTACATCAATAAATTTGCAGAACACGATCTATACCGGGTACTCAAACTCTATCTTAGCGAAGAGTGCCAACGATACCAAGAGGAAGCCGCCAGAGGCAATATCGAGCGATTGACTATGGACCCCAGCGGCGGTCACAGCGTCGCAACGGAGAGTCTTTTGAATGAACTCGCACGAATCGAACGGGAGCGGAAACTTGTTTGAGATGATTCAATCAGATCAATAAATACATCCATGAAATCACAACTTTACACGAACATCACGCTTACCGTGATAGCAGTGCTCCTATTCGCCATCATTTTGCAAGAGGGAGCTATTCTCAAGGCCAGAAAAGACGTGCGAATTGTGGCCATCGCCAAGCCCAGCAAAGACGAAATGCAAAAGGCAAGAGCAACCGACGAACAGATATGGAGCGACCTTCCTATTTCGGGAAGCGTCTATGTCGATGGCTCGGTCGATGTGAACGAACCCCTTGAAGTTAAAATACAGTGATGAGCTTTCCACCCGCCAACTTAAGACACCACCAAAACCAGACTGCGTGAGGTTGTGGAGCGCGTACCACACCACGGCAACGAAACATACCGAAAAGAAGAAGAAACGGAATCTTCTCCTCGAAGCTCATTCCGAACAGACGGATGGCGGGAATTCCCCGAATGCCGAGCGGCCTGGTGCCGCAGGGCGCGAATTTCAGAAACGCTACCTAACCACCACGATCTTCGCAAACATCTCGGCGCCTCCCGCGTTGAGCCCGCAAGAATAGAGGCCGGGCGGCAACTCCTTCGTGTCAATGGAAGCCTCATGCGAACCGCTGCTCTCCATCTCTCCCACAACCGGCCTTGCCACAATGCGCCCTAGCGCATCGCAGATCGAGATGCTGACGGTTGATTCCACATCGTGGGAATACTGCAAGGTGGCGGATGTTGAGACAGGGTTTGGAAAAACCGTCAGCGAACTCAAGCGGCTGATGGAAGAAGCCGATGAACCATTCACTCCAGCCTGTGCACTGGTCCAAGTGAAAGCAACATAGTATTGAGCACCTTTCGAAAAAGTGGAATCCCCTCCCCACCACGGACGATACATGATGAAATCATCCGTAACGGTTACCGTGTGAGCGTTGGTTGAATCGACTGCAACAACACCGGATCGCAACGAAATGGGAAGAGGCTGAAATACAGGATGGAGATAACCAGCATCATAGTTCAGTTTAATTGCTGCGCGAAGATGAATTTGATGAGGATTAGACGAGTCGATAGTAAGTGATTGATCGTACATTGGCTCCGCTGTCTTGAATACTCGCGCTTCCATTTTCGGATCACCATACAGCGCTACAACGTCTCGATCATATTGCAGACCTACCTGATCCTGGCCTGGAGTGGCGTGATCAATGTCGAAGAGTACTGCCTGATTGCTAGCGAAAAATGATTCGGAAAAAGAGTACCTGTCCTGTAGCTCCTCGAAATACCGTTCGAGCCCCCAGCCCATTTCGCCGTAGGCTGTCTCTGTAGTGTATCCGCAGATTTGTACGGCATTGGCGGAGTGAATCCATGCAGGTACCATAGAGTTTTCATCAGCAAAATCGCCGATAAGGCAATTCCCAGGAGCCCAGTAAACCTTCGGGTTTGTTGTTGAAACAGGTTGAGCAGCGCCAACAGACGGACTCCCCCAAAGTGCTCCATTATTTGATTGAAACCAACCTTCGGAGTCAACGTTCGGATAGTGTAATTGCCACACGTTGACATTTGCGTGCCCACTTGAGACCATAAGATCAACCCTGTTCGAGTTTAGAATACTCACGAGGGTGTCAGTGCAGTCAGCAGGTTCATCAAGTGTATCCGTGTTACCACCCTGATTCTTATACCAGAAGGCCCGAGTGTCGGTCTCTGAAAAGTAATTTCCTGTTTCAAACCACTGTAACCATTCACCTGCAGTTTTGAGCAATATGGAATGCAACGCAAGAGAGTCAGGTGTTTTGATAATGCGCATCGCGTCGGCGGCGTTGTAACCCGTGAGTATCCCCCACAGAGCATCACCATAAGAATCTGTGTCGAGTTGCCTCGTAAGCTGACTGGCATCACGGACAAACTGTTCCGAGCCGTAGGCGATCATATCTTGAGGTCTCATCACGAAGCACACCCAATGGGGGTCGAACGCCGCTAACGCCGCCTTCGCCTCAAACAACGAAGTGTCGTACTCAAGGATAACGGCATTTCGTTTGCTTCTAAGGCTGTCGATGACGCGAAACCACACGGTATCGTTCAGAGCGCTAGCATTGGTAACTATCGCGTAGTTGTTATTCGTCAGGCTGGGGTAAGCGCTTCGAGGCGCAAGCAGCACTACGATTAGAAGCAAAAAAATGAGCTTGTTCATGCCTGAACTCTACGATTATTTACCCCTGATGACAAGATTGTCTAAAAACAACTCACTCTGATTTGTTATGTCACTCACGGTTAAGTCAATTGTCGAGACCACTTTGTTCACCGAATAAGTGTGTGTTCTATACGTATTATCAGCATGATGATCATTCTCCGGAATGCGGCCCCAAATCTGTACGCCATCGCCCTGTGGATCGCTCGGCGAGATGATCGAAACTCCGTCAGCATAAGCATATCCTGTCGAACCCCAATTACCGAACAGCTCCATTTCTTTGAACGAAACAGTTGAAACGTAGGTGGGTGTCCCAAGAGCAATGTGCAAAGCCGTCTGGTAGCCACTGAAACAACTGGCTTGGCAAGGGGAGACGCCAAAACCATAAGCATGTTCACCACCAAACTGAGTCATTGGCTTTATACCTGGAGGGGTTGTAAAGTTATTCGTAGAGATGACCGAGATACGGGAGTCCATCGCGGAACCCTCGAAATTCTCGGAAAGAATTACTGAACCATTCGGATAAGTGTATGCCGGTGTAATGTTAAGGGTAAGTAAAGCATTAACAGTATTACCTGATGCATCCGAGCCTTGAATCGAGATGTAGTGCATTCCGACCAAACCTGCATCTTGCCATAGAAAGGTGTAGGAACCGGACGTTCCTGCGTTAGTCCCAAAGTCATGCGAGTCGGCAGGAGTAGAGGAGTAATCAACATAAAAGGAAACCTTCTTAATATTTTGATCATCAGTTAAATGAACACTTATGGGAACAATGGAATTAGCAGTGACATTGGAATTATCAGTCGGAGAAAGTATCTGTATGCTCGGAGGAGTGAAATCTCGTCCGTTAGGATTAGTGTTCAATTCAAATTGGCAATCCTCAGAAATGCCATATAAGTCAGGAAGAATTGTGAACACATCGAGAGTATTCCATAAAGCCGTAAATAGACCGGCAGCGGTGGACGCCGCGTCAGCAGCTATTTTCTTGCCAAAAACATCGAAACCGATTTTGATAATGAAGTCATCCGTTAACGCATATTTTCCTGCGTCGACTATCGCCCCCGCGGTGTTCCCATTCTGTAAATCGTTTTGCACACTTGCTGCAGCCGTAATCCTACCTAGATTAGTATAAAGCTCGCCTAATACTTCGACTTGCTTTGAAGCAAACTCAGCAGAACCGAAAAGTCCAGATAAAATTATTTCTATTGGTGAGCAGGCAAGGGATAAAAATGTTCTTGACCAGGGTTCTACATAAAAGAGATCCAATTTGTTCGGATAAGCATTACTCCCAAGCAATGATGGCCCGCACGTTTCAACAGTAAGAATTCCCGGGCTAGTGGATGGAAGAGTAAGAGGGTTCGGATAAGCCGAAGAATTGTCAAGCAAACCACTCAAAGTTGAACCCGAAATCGGAATGCCGGGGCCCATCGGGTATCCCTGCGAAGGGGAGCCGTTTAATCTTACGTTAATGTGCCTCCGCTTGGTATTCTGGATTGTTACGTGCACGGTACCTTGAGCGTCCTGAATAGCACTAACATTGACGCCACCTAATGACGGAGGGTAAACGGGCAAGGGCGTGACAAGGATCTGGTCTGGAACGTTCTTATCCTTCCGTTTCACGACATTGTACGGCAACCCGGTCGCATACTCATAAGTTTTCACATACGCGATTCTCAGTATCGCCTTCAAGCTATCGGAAAGTAAGTCGGAAAGAGGGCGGACACCTACGCTGTCTTGTATGATTGAAGCAACATAATTAACTTCTGTCAATGTATCGATAAAGTTTACCACGCTGTCGGTGCCTTGCGCAAGTGGCATCCCCATTATAGTTGCATTTTGAAAGACTAAAGCTTCGGTGCTGCTTAAGGCGTTAATTCTTATGCTCGTATCGGTCGATCTGGCGATGCCCATAGCAAGCATATTTTGCGATGTGTCACTAATAATAATAATCTGTGGCAACCCATCATCTGAAATTATGATGCGCGCGTCTCCATGTGTATCAACTCCTCTTTTATAATCGACGAAGCTGCTAGCAAAGAGAGTACCGTTATAGAAAATGTCGTTGCTAACGAGGAGGGAGAGGAAACGTTGAGCCTTAGGCTGTACCGTAATGCTGTCAATCCCGGATAAAGTTTGAGAAACAACCGTATCCGCAAGCACAATATGCATTCCAGCACTGCCATCGAAGGTTATCTTCGTGATATCTTTTGTATCGTAATACTTCGTAAGGCTGTCGACATGATTGTAGACCGTTAAATTTGCGGAAATTTCGGAGTTTACAAAAGTAAGGCTATCAATCTGATCAAGATTAAATTCGATCGTGCTATCGTTACTCAGATAGAGCCTGATTTTTGGCTGCGAAGCATTCGCCGCAACCGCACCTAACAACGCGAGGGTGAATAAGACGAGGGTTTTCATGGTT
>Ga0207061_1042_pt1 | contig 35067 bp, 29 predicted proteins | sample Alteio_BWMinCont_31_FD_153275 | JGI IMG/M metagenome (GOLD analysis project Ga0207061, IMG submission 153275) | Enriched cells from forest soil in Barre Woods Harvard Forest LTER site, Petersham, Massachusetts, United States -... | ecosystem: Environmental > Terrestrial > Soil > Temperate forest >... | reverse complement strand
CATCTTCGACGCGAACATACTTTTTGATGCGAATAAATTTTTTGGGCGCATCTTGTTCTTTTATACCAGCGGATTGCAATAAAAACACAAATGGGCTGGCACTACCATCCATTATTGGTACTTCTGGAGCCGTTACTTCCACTATCGCATTATCGATACCTAAACCAGCCATAGCAGATAGTAAATGCTCTACCGTAGAAACTTTAGCAGTACCAGTGCCTAAGGAGGTAGATAGCCGCGTATCGCCAACATTCTCGGTAATGGCTAATAGCTCAACTACAGGATCTAAATCTACCCGCTTAAAAACTATGCCTGTATCTACCTCTGCAGGTTTTAGCGTCAGATAAACCTTTTCCCCAGTATGCAGTCGTGGCGAAGCGTGCGCTGCTTAATATATTGTTTGTCATCATTCATTAATTTTTCTAATCCGATTGCCGCCGTAAAAACGCCGGGATGTCTAAGTAGTCCATATTCTGCTCAGTTACATCAGAATTTTCAAGTTTATTATTCGTAGTTTGATTGCGTACTAACACAGTTTTGTCAAACTTTGCGCTCAGATTCTCACGAATTTCACCACGCTTTTCGGCACGTTGCGCTAAGGACTCACCCGGACGGCGACTGGCCATACCTGTACTACTAATAGCAGCCTTTCCTAAGCCTGTGGCAACCAAGGTAACGCGTAACTCATCTGTCATCTCTGGGTCAATAACGGTACCCACGATAACTGTCGCATCTTCCGAAGTAAAGTCTTTAATTGCTTCTCCAACTTGTTCAAATTCAGCAATCGACAGATTCATACCAGCAGTAATGTTTACCAATACGCCCTTAGCGCCAGACAAGTTGACATCTTCTAATAACGGGCTTGCAATAGCAGCTTGTGCGGCAGCCAAAGCACGATTCTCGCCGCGTGCTCTACCTGTACCCATCATAGAAAGTCCCATTTGCGACATTACTGTACGAACGTCTGCAAAATCTACGTTAATTAAACCAGGCCGAGTAATTAATTCTGCTATACCCTGTACTGCGCCTAATAATACGTTATTTGCAGCTTTAAAAGCGTCTAGTAACGACATGTCTTTGCCTAACACTGTAAGTAACTTCTCGTTTGGAATTGTTATTAAAGAATCTACTGCTTGGCTAAGATTTTCAATCCCTTTTTCTGCTACTGCTTGGCGTTTTTTGCCCTCGAATGGGAATGGCTTAGTAACCACCGCAACAGTCAAAATACCCATTTCTTTCGCAATTTCAGCAACAATTGGCGCAGCACCAGTCCCAGTACCACCACCCATTCCAGCCGTAATAAATATCATGTCGGCACCTTCTAGTGCGTCATGGATGCGTTCACGATCTTCTAAAGCACTTTGACGCCCAATTTCTGGATTAGCACCTGCGCCCAGGCCTTTAGTTATGCCTGTACCCAGTTGCAATATGGTTTTTACAGAAGAATTTTTTAGAGCCTGCGCGTCGGTATTTGCGGCAATGAACTCTACGCCCTCGACATTGGCCTGCGCCATATATTCAACTGCGTTACCACCGCCACCGCCTACGCCGATTACCTTAATGACCGCATTTTCTGGAAAGTTATCTATTAACTCAAACATTATATCCCCCTATAAAACCTTATGACCCTTCAATCATCAAAAGTTCCCTTGAAACCAATTCTTGACACGCACAAAGACTTCATTTATCCGCAAGCTGGATTTTTCTGTGGTTTTGTGTAGTTGTACATCTTGCGTCTTACTGCCATACAAAACTAAACCTACCCCGGTTGCATAACTCGGATTATTCACAATAGCTGGCATACCTGTAGTATACCTTGGTACTCCCAAACGCACATGAGATTGAAATATTTTGGCTGCCAATTCTAACAAACCTTGCATTTTGGCGCTACCGCCAGTCAAAACTATTCCGGCACTCAAAAGACCATCCCAGCCGGAACGTTGTAATTCTTCCAATATCAGAGCAAATAGCTCTTCAAGACGCGGTTCAATTATTTCTGCCAAGTTAGCCTGACTTATTTGCTGTTCACCCTGTAAGCCGACACTAGGTAGTTTAATGTTGTTGGATTTATCAGAGAGTGCTCGCATTGCACAACCATGTTTAATCTTAATTACCTCGGCGTTTTGGTGCGGGGTACGGAAAGCTACTGCTAAATCGTTGGTAACATGATCACCTGCTACCGATAATACCGCGGTATGTCGAATCGCGCCATCAGTATATACCGCGATATCGGTAGTACCGCCGCCGATATCGATCAAGCACACGCCTAGCTGCTTTTCATCTTCGGTAAGAACCGCATAGCCGGACGCAAGCTGCTCCAAAATTATATCATCAACCTCTAGACCGCAACGACGAATACAATTAACAATATTTTGCGCAGCACTTATGGCTGCAGTAATAATATGAATTTTGCCTTCCAAGCGGATCCCCGCCATACCCACTGGATCGGCGATACCATCTTGATGATCAACTTTATATTCTTGTGGTAGCACATGTAATATTTTTTGTTCGGCAGGGATAGTTACCGCCTTAGCTGCTTCTATAACGCGAGCCACGTCTTCCGCTGTTACTTCACCACTTTTAACGGCTACAAAACCATGCGAATTAAAACTGTGAATATGACTGCCAGAAATATTGGTAAACACTGAACGAATTTGACAGCCCGCCATTAACTCAGCTTCCTCTATGGCACGTTGCACCGACTGTACTGTTGCATCGATGTTAACAACTATACCCTTGCGCATCCCCAGTGAGCTATGCGAACCAATCCCAATAATATCTAGCTGCCCATCTGGCAACAAACTGGCCACTATAGCCAGAACTTTAGATGTCCCTATGTCTAAGCCGACAATCAAGTTATTTTCCATTATATTCACCCACGGCTATCCCATTTGTGTAGCGCAAATCAACTACTTGAGCGCGCGCATTACGAATCCCGGCCTTTGGATCGTTATATGCTAATACAAAACGCGTTAATCTTTCTTCCAATTCTGCTTGACCCAAAATTATATATACTCCATTATCTAGCATAGCGTGCCAACCGTGATCTGGCATAATACTTAATCTTTTTACTGCCAGACCTATAGGTTTGATCTTAGCTAAAATTAATAGATAGGTATCGACCATCGCATCTACATGCGCCTTATCACCGCTGAATTCCGCCACATCATGTACATTACCCAATTCTGGTGGGAAAAATAAATTGCCCTCGGTATCAATAACCCCTCTACCGTCCCAGATCGCCAATGGTTGTCGCTCAGTAATCTTTAATTGCAAAGTGTGCGGCCATTTGCGTTGTACCTGTGCTTCTGCGACCCAAGGCACCTGCAATAACTTATCCCGCACCTCAGCGATGCGCAATCCGAAGAAGCCACGCCGCACTTCTTCGGTTACTGCCGCCTTAATCAAATCGGGCGCCACGTATTGCAACTTATCTTTTAGAGTTACTACCTCTATAGGTACAAACCAAACCTTGTGCCACCAATGGCCGCCAATGCTTATTAGCAGCAACAGACCAATGCCAAACATCATCCATAACAAGGACCTAGCATTTGACATAAGCCTTACTCTCGATACCTAAAGTTAATGATAAAACTTCAACTACCAAGTCATCAAATGTTAAACCAGCCACTTTAGCAGCTAGCGGCATATTACTATGTGGGGTCATACCGGGCGCAGTATTAACCTCGAGCAACCAAAAATCACCATTTACATCACGAATAAAATCTACTCGTCCCCAACCACTAGCGCCTAAAGCATTGAAGGCCTCCATTGCTAAGCGCCCCAGATTCGACTCTTCCTGTGGATCAACTAGCCCTGGGCAAACATGCTCGGTTTCGTCTGAAAAATACTTCGCATTGTAGGTATAAAATGTTTCTTTGGAGGTGATCTGGATTGAAGGTAAAACCTGCTTACCTAGAATACAAACTGTATACTCATCGCCAATAATCCACGGCTCGATCATCACCATGCCATACTGTTTGGCAAGATTACATGCCGCTTCAAAATCTGTCGCTGAATTTACTCTAGTCACACCAATACTGGAACCTTCGAATACAGGTTTTACAGTTAATGGTAGGCCAAATATTTTTACATATTCGTCGGCTGGTGTCCCCGGCTCCCAAATTGCAAAAGGCGGCGTTGCTAAACCTAAGCTTTGCCACATACGCTTACAACGCACTTTGTCCATACCCAATGCTGAACCCAGAACACTGCTACCGGTATACGGGATCTTTAAATGTTCTAGCAAACCTTGGAGTGTCCCGTCTTCACCACCACGGCCATGCAGCGCGATAAAGGCGCGTGAAAAAGCACCGGTTTGCAAAATATGAATATAATCATCGATTTTTGTATCGATTAACACTGCGTCGATACCTTTACGCTGCATCGCTGCAAATACCGCGTTGCCGCTTATCAAAGAAATTTCGCGTTCCGCAGAGTTACCGCCCATCAATACAGCTACTTTTCCAAACATACCCGTTCCTTTTATTCTATTCCCACAAATTTTACTTCTGGTTGCAATCTAACAGCATGGTCAACCCAGACTATTTGTTGCACCTCTCTTATTAACTGCTCAACATCACGTGCGGATGCTTTGCCTAAATTAATTATAAAGTTAGCATGCTTAGTTGAAACCTCGGCATCGCCAATCCTTCTACCTTTAAGTTTAGAAGCTTCAATCAATTCTGCAGCATATTTACCATCAGGATTGCGAAAAACTGATCCACAACTTGGTAAACCTATAGGTTGAGTGGCAGATCGACGCTGCAATAATTCTTTTATGCGCAGCGAAGCTTGTTCTTGATCCCCAGGCATAAATCTTAGTTGCGCTGCTAAAAACCACTCTTGCTCTGGGCCTAATACCGACCGATAACTAATTTGATACTCTTGTGGGGTACGCGTAGTGATTTCACCACGGCGATTAATCACTTCAACAGCCACTACATGCTGCCAAGTCTCACTTCCAAAAGCACCAGCGTTCATCGCCAAAGCACCCCCAATAGTACCAGGAATTCCGGCAAAAAACTCCGCGCCCACCACAAATTGTTTGCAGGCTAACTTGGCTATTTTAGCGCACGGTACGCCGGCATCAACGCGGATCACCAAACCAGTTTGGGGATCTTGATTAATTATTTCAATCTGCGCTTGCATCTTTAACGTATGAATTACTGTTCCGTCGAAACCGCCATCGCGAATCAAAACGTTACTCCCCAAACCCAACCAAAACAACGGTTCCTCAATAGGAAGATTTTGTAAAAATAACTGTAACGCTGCGTTATCGCGTGGACGGAAATATTGTTTCGCAGGGCCACCAATGCGCCAAGATGTATGTGGTGCTAATGGCTCATTTAGAAGCAAATCTATAACTGGTTTACTAGCAGGGTGCATAATTCTTCTTCAAATTGTTTCAGCAGCGCATTATTTTCCATGGCGTGATTAATCATGATGGTCACGATCAATTCACGATTGTGACGCGTGGTAAAATATCCGGCCAAGGTAGATACCCCATTTAAAGTACCGGTTTTAGCTTGGACTTTATCGGCAGCACGCATCGTCGTAAAACGATTCTTCAACGATCCATTCATTCCAGACATTGCTAACGCATTTCTAAAATGTACGCCTAAAGTTGGCTCCTGTTGCATAGTGTACAATAGCCTGGTTAGATGCATGGGGGTTAATAAATTGTAGCGTGATTCACCAGATCCATCCATCATACGAGTTTGCGCAAAATCAATCCCAGTAACCTGCGATAAAATTTGTTGCACAGCTAAGGAACCAGTTTTAAAAGATCCAACTCCAAATATTTTTGCCCCTAGGGTCTTAGTTAAGGTTTCGGCATATAAATTATTAGATTCACCCAAAATAGGTTTTAACAGTACCGCCAAAGGCTCGGAAGAATGATGCGCAAGCCGACTAAGCCCCACAGGGACTACAGCAAATTTTATTTTACCGGTTAATTTAATATTCAGTTTATCTAACGCATCTAAAATTAAATGTTGCGCTTGCAAACGCGGATCTTTCAAGGCTAAGCGCAAGTGCACTGGTTGAGTTCCCAATGGCCAACAGCCATTAATCTCGACATTATTACGTTCATCTACTAGTGCCGCTAACTGGCAAATAGTCTCACTTTCTTGAAATGTAACCGCTTTAATATCAGAGCGCAGATTAATAAATTTAGCGCCTGGGTACTCTTGCTCTAGCTTAGCAGCAACTTTAGCCCCAAGCTTTGGAGAGGGGAACAAGGTTACACCAAATTGATTACGATCAATAATAATCGCCGCCACTGGCGCTGCGTGATACCACGCAGTAGAGTCCCAAGTCCAACCCAGGCCTAACAGCGGACCAGTATAAATAGTGTCGTCGATGATGAAATCACCTTGAATTTCTTTAATGTGAGCTTCCGATAACTTTTGTAACAGACTGTACAGCGCAGGTAATTTAAAACTCGGATCGCCAGTGAATTTAATGGCTACATCGCCATGGTGCAGGGCATTACGTAAGCCTGCAGCATCGTAATATAATGTGGTATCGTAATGATAATCCGGCCCAAGCAACTTAAGCGCAGCGGCAGCGGTAAATAGTTTGGTAGTACTGGCAGGCAGAAAATGTTTGCTACCGTGATAGTCATATAAAATCTCGCCGCTTACTACATCCTGCACCGTCACACCAACAGTAGCATCTGGCAAGCTGCTTTTAATCATTCTAGTTATTTGCGTATTAATTCCAGGGGTAAGCTCCGCATGCACTACTGTACACCCAGAACTGCATAACAATACCGTACTAACTACTAATAGTGAAGGCCAGATCTTCATACCGTGCACTCGGAAAATTGTTGCGCTAATTGTTTGGCTATTTTTCCAATAGTACCAGCGCCCTGGGTAATAACTATATCACCATTTTGAATAACACTTTGTAGAATTACCGCCAATTGTTCCGTATCTTCCACAAAAATTGGATCTACCACGCCGCGTTGTCTGATGCTGCCACACAAACTACGACTATCGACACCTGGAATCGGTGGCTCGCCAGCAGGATATATATTCAACATGATTAAAACATCTACTTCAGAAAGTGTTAGCGCGAAATCTTCGAATAAAGCTTTAGTGCGAGTATAGCGATGCGGTTGATAAACCATAACCAAGCGCCGCCCTTGCCAACTGCCGCGTGCAGCATCAATTACTGCCTGCACTTCGCGTGGGTGATGGCCATAGTCGTCCATTAGCGTGAAAGTTTTGTCTTCCATAGTGAATTCGCCAAGCACTTCAAAACGTCGTCCGACGCCCTTGAATTGCGACAGGCTATCTTGAATACACTTCATGGGGATCTCGGCTTCTAATGCAACAGCCAGCGCCGCCAAAGAATTTAAGACGTTATGTTTGCCACTCAAATTAACCCGCATTGCCACAGGCTCGGCATATCCAGGGATTTGCACGGTAAAATGAGTGCTGCGGTCTTCAACATGCCAATCGATAGCTTTAATATCCGCGTCATCAGAAAATCCGTAAGTAATATAGGGGCGCGTTATTTCCGGTAATAAACTACGTATCGCTAGGTCATCGATACATAGCACTGCCAAACCATAAAACGGCAAGCGATGTATAAACTCTAAAAAAGTCGCAGTAAGTAATTCAAAATCATTATTGTAAGTTTCCATGTGATCGCGATCGATATTAGTTACAACGCTAATCATAGGACTTAAATGTAAAAATGAGGCGTCGCTTTCATCGGCTTCAGCAATAAAATAACTGCCTTGCCCAAGTTTAGCATTAAAACCAAAGCTATTAACTTGGCCACCAACTACAAAAGTTGGATCTAATTTTGCCGCCGCAAACACAGTCGCGATTAAACTTGTGGTAGTGGTTTTACCATGCGTGCCGGCAATTGCTATGCCCTGCTTAAAGCGCATAAGTTCTGCCAACATTTCGGCGCGCGGTACAATAGGAATGCGACGCTGCCGTGCCGTAAGCACTTCAATATTATTTGCAGGTACTGCGGTAGATACAACTACAGCATCGCAGTTAGCGACATTTTCTGCGATGTGGGAATAAGCTATCTCAATACCTAAATTATTTAGACGCTCTGTGCCAGGGTTTTTGTGTAGATCAGATCCGGTGACGCTATAGCCTAGATTGGCCAATACTTCAGCAATACCACTCATGCCAACCCCACCTATCCCGATAAAATGGATGGTTTTAATGCGTCGCATGCCCAAATTTGTTTCCACAATAGTCTCCAATGCCTAGGCGTCAAGCCCTGCATTGTATAATGAAACCGGGTGGGTTAGCTAGGGGCTACTGGGTACGGCGGTTCTTTGGACTGCTATCGTCGCCGTTGCCAACAAAGGCGCGTTTGACTCGCCCTATAAGCGAACTGTCCTTGGGCTTATAGACCTTTTCATTTAATAAGCCGCATAGAGGTAGGAATACTATGTCGCGTGGTACACGAGGTGGACGAGTACCAAGTTTAGGACCGGGAATCACGACTGATGGTGGTGGTGGTGTGTCACGCAAGGCCATCACAAATGATTTGTAATTACCATCGTCATGTGCATCGCCGTATATTTCAGGTATGTCTTGTAAAAATTCATACAGGGCGTCTTTAAACTTAGATGAATTAGCACTATCGATGAGTACATCTTTTAAGGCTTGCATCTGTCTAGCCGTATTGTCTGAGCCTGTAGTATTTTTGCAATATTCGTACAACGCTGCTGTGACACCCATAACTTGTTCACGGGTTGTTAGATTACGCACTGAAATTGGATATATATTTGCAGATTTTTTCTCGGCTGGAAGATTTTCGATAAATACCAAAGCATCAAAAGTGACATTATAGGTATCGTTTTTACTAATTCCGGTTGCTACAAATTTACCAATTCCGCCTTTAGTATCACCAGGTTGAGGATTTACTACTCTTGATGTAATAGTTTGAGATGCATCATTTGCATGATAAAGATAGATCGCACCAGGCGCTGAATCATTATAACCTAGCCCAGTATTTTTGCTAGGGTCGTTGATCATTTCGCGTACCATCTCTACTAGTAGGGTTTGTTGTGCTGATTTAGGTTTAGGTATCTCGTCAAAATAAATTTGAGCTGGCACTGACGACTCTACAACTACAGACTCTTCTGATGCTACTCTATGTACCATAGTAGCTTGAGGTGGAATAACTGGTGATTCAGCTTTTCGTGCTGGTTCTTCGCGTGCTGGTTCTTCTAACCATGCAGCAGGGGCAGCAGCAATAAAACCACCGACCGTTGGTTTTTTAGTGGTACTACTGGTAGTCTTCTTAGGAGCTATTGTAGATTCCGTTGTGACAGGAGATCTGGTAGCCCTTTTTCTCAAGTTTGACGTAGAGGGGGGTGTAACATCGACAGGATTACTTTTTTGTATGGTAGAACCTAAGACTGTATCTTTTCGTTTTTGTTCTTCTAATCTTTCAGCTAATTCAGATAGAAATGGATCTGTAAGACGGCCAGCGCTAGGCCCACGGGTAGTCGCTTTAGAGCTACTTGTTGGCTCCGTTGCTGCAGTAGTAGTACCGACACGGCTTGGAGCTTTACTGCCAAATATTTTCTTCCTCAATCCTGAGAAGAACCCGCTAGGTTCCTTAGAAACAGTTTCAGGGGGTAGTAGGGCCTTGTCTTGTATTTTGTATAGTTCTTTCAGGTTACGTTGATACTCTGATGCATCAAAGTTTACATTTGCTAATTGTTTTGAAGATAGCCGACCTCGTGCTGGTGCAGGAGGTAATATTTCTGGCGAGACAGTTTGTTGTCCTTGGAGTTCTTGTTGTTCTGCAATGACTTTTAATTGTTCTGCTGAGAGCTGATCATTTATTTTTTGATCTGCACCAGCACGCAATATATTAACTTCTGGCTTTTGCGCTTTTTCCCATAGACGAAGATTTTCCTCTAATTCATCATCGATGAAGTCTACATGCGTAGCCACCTCAGGTGGTACTTCGACAGATTCAGTTGCAGTAGGTTCATTTGCTTCAACATGTACATAATCTGAATCCTTAAATTCAGCTCTTGAAATAGGTAACAAAGCTTGGTAATGAATTCCGTCTTGATTTTCATAACCCTGATTAAAAATATTTATGGTACCAATACTTTTGTTAAGCTTGTACTGATATGTGGAATCTCTGTTCTTCACATTTTGCACTACATTCAAATTAATTTTTAACCATTTCGCAATATCACTCATATCTTGATCTGTCAGCCAATACACATCCGTTTTATCAGCAATTTTATCTAGTTCGCCAGCCCTTAAGTTTCGGTCTTTCAAATATTTTACATATAAACTACGAAATTCTTCCGCATCTGTACGGGCGATGTCCTTTTCCTTACCCACCTCATCACGAGGCTGAAGAATGGCAGACAATTCATGAGTTGCGTCAATAGTTATCGCACCACTGCGAACAGCTTCGCGCATGGATTGAATTATAGAACTATCGCCGCAATACCCACCACCACCTGATTCAACAGGGTCGGATGATGCATTCAATATTTCTGCAGCCATTGTAATACTTTGCAAAGCAATTGCACCATTTATATCGTCTTTGGTAATGCTATTGGAACGTTCTAAATGAAGATTATTGGCTGCGAATTCTACCAATATGTCAGAAACTTCTGATTTAACCTTGTTTCTAAGCATGTCAGCATCCTTACCAGTAAGTTGTTGTGTATTTTCACCAATCATTAAAAAAACATCTTTCAATATATCGTCAAATGCTTCTTTCAAATGTCTTGCTTCTTCTGTAGTCGGATTGTTTGAAGAAAAATATACATTACATGTATAAATAAATAAAATAAGATCGTTTTCTAGTTCTTCCTTATTCTTAACTGTGTCAACAACTGCTTCATTTATAGATAACTGAGCTAAAACTGGTTTAATCAGAGCAAGATATAAGTCAGCGTACGTAACCTGCTCCTGAGAGGCAGCTAGTGGAGCGATATCCTCTACATCAGCCTGAAATCCCACGGACATACTTTGTGTTGGGTTTCGACTTTCGGATTGGGGTTCAGCGTCAACGGCTGAAGCAACACCCTCTACAGAACTTCCAAATATTGAGTCTCGACGTTCGTTTGGTTCTTCATATACAGATTCAAGACTCGGCATTCGGTCCCTGTTTTGCCCCGGTCGTACATACTTATTATTAATAGATTTCAAAATACTAGCTGGTTTAGCTTCTTCCTTGAGCTTTTTAAGTTCTTCCTGATATGCTGCTTCTTCCGCTCTTGCTTGTGCTTTAGGTGTAAGTTTAGGCTCAGCTTTTGTTGCGGGGGTAAGAAATGGCGATTTCTGATCGTAATGCATTTTGTATTGTTCTGCTTGCTGCTCCAATGCAGCACGTTCTTTCGCCGTGGCTGCTTCATAATATTTATCTACAATAGCGCTATATGCTCTTTCATCTTGAGCAGTTTTACGACTCTTTTGCTGTTCTTCTTCGTAAGTTTTTGTAGATAGAATGGGATCAAATGTAACCGTGCCTTTTTTGAATTCTTTGGTTGGGGCAGTTACCCTAGTTGAAGCAGCCTCTTTCGTTTCTACTTCGCGATCACGTGAATCAAATGCCATCTCAGCGACATCTAGGATTGGCTGCATAGCATTAACTAAATATTGTAACGATACCTTACCTAAACCATCGTCTCCAGGTGTGGAAATAGTTTCCTCTTCGGATTTTTGAGAATCGCTATGTAATTTAAGAAATTCACATAGAGGTAACATCGCATTATAGATTTTAAGATTATTTTTAACATCATGCTCAAAAATCCCCTGCCCAAGAGGGAGTACTAATGTTTCACTAAATACATACCCAGCAACAGCTGTATATACTTTATCCCAATAATCAGGATCAGTAGGGTCGTCCATCAAAGCGATTTTAATTGCACTCAGTGGGTAAGTAGAATTGGATTCTTCAAGTTCATTAAATCTACGCATAATCTCATTGTAGAGTTCTTTTTCTTTATTGGTGACTGTCTTAGATGTCTCGTTTATTCCAATAGGTTCAGATTCTAACTCGATATTATCTATATCAATCGATGGCGTACGGATTTTATCTATTTCATCTTCATAAGAAACATCAAAGGCATCAGAAGCAGAAGATGTGCTGCGAACTAGAACTCCGTCAGATACTGAGCCAGTTTCTTCTCGATGAAAAGAAGCTGTTGTTGGTATAGGTGGTGGTGCAATCTCCATTCCGCTAGTAGATTCTCGTCGTGATGATCGTTCGCGTTCATAGTCTGTTTCTTCTTTCGACATTGCTGCAGCTGCAATCCCACTGGGCGGTGCGTCAGTTGGAAGTGCTCGCGATGGAGGTGGCTCATCAGTCTTTTCGAATCCTGGTGGTGGCCCAGACCTTAATTCTCGTATAAATGCTGGAGTCTCTGGTGCTTTTGGTTTTGTAAGTGGTACATGTTTTACTTCAGGTCCACCCATGCCGGGAGGCGGGCCATTATCTTTATAATTATCTGGGTTCTTAAAATCATTAATTGTATTGATTGCAAACCTAGCAAATTCGATCGCTTCTTTAAATACTTCTTCAGAATCTTCCGACTCAATATCATAAATTTCTCGCCCGCTTGCCAGTTTCGCTTTAGCATAATCAATAGATCTTTTCCCTGCAGTTAATAAAGCAGTATCTTCGAAAGCCTCTGGATTCCTTTCCACAGAATCTATCATTTTCTCTGCCAAAGAAATCGTAGCTACAGCCTCTTCTTCATCTTCATCCATACGTAATTTATCTAATGAATCTAAGCATGCTTGAACTGCAAACATATTAAATTCTTCATATTTACTCATCTTATCATTTCTTAAAAGCAATATTTTTAAATAAGTTTCCCTAACGGCCTTAGCATATTGCCAAGATTCACTATTCTTGTCTTTTAACTCTCTAAATGCAGAGATGTCTGCTTTTAATAATTTTCTTTGTTCTTCAGAAAATTGTTCTTCAGAAAAACTTCGCATTAATTTGGTTAGAGTAGATATAATTTCTTCAGCAGATTTCTTTGCGGCAGCCACATCACTCTGAACAGGACTAGTAGGGCTAACGTCGCGGTTGAATAAACCCATAAATTTGGTCGCAACGGGTTTAGTAGACCCTGAATCTTTTAGTAGAATACCAAATTTCTCAGCATTTCGTTGTGCTTCTTGCAGGTAGACTCTAGCTTCTTCTCTCACGGCATTCGCCTCTTTGTTATTGCGGTATAGCCGCACTATGCGTCTACACCTAATATTTCTTCTTCTATTAATTAGATGCTGAGGGGGTAGAAAAGTTCAAATTTTGTTTGTATATACTCATTACCAGCCCCTGCCCCGTAGACACAGCAAAGGGGTAATAGAAACAATTAATGCATGTTAAAAACTCAAAAATCGTATTGTACGATTATTGTAAAATGCTATAATCGTATTTAAACAGATTATCCGGAGCGTCCAAATGTCTGAATACACCAGAAAAATCAACAGAGGTTACCAACTAACTTTACCGCAATCCTTTCGGGATGCTTACCACTTACAGATAGGTGATTATTTAAGAGTGCATGAAGATGATGGCAAACTAATCATTGAACCGGTAAATATGGTATCTAAAGATCCAATCGCCGCTTTGGAAGCCCTGTTTGATTCCGCCTCTAGTAATTTTGGCGATTTATCAGAGGAGGAAATTATGCGATTAGTACACTCTGAGCTTAAAAAGAGTAGAAAAGACAAAAAGTGAATGAAATCCTTTTCCTTTAACCTGGCTCACTTCGTACGATACATCCTTCCAGTTTAAGTCCCTCGCAGCTTACTCCTCACCACCTCAGGCTTACTATCCTCAAGCGAAGCAGTGCTCTTGCGATGGCGTATGACATGCTTTTGATCCCTAGTATGTAAAACATGCTTTAAAGACCACCATAACCCAGCGCTATTGTCGGGAGCTGCAAGTGGTTTATAATGGTCGTCAATAATATTATTACCATCAGCTTCGTTGTTTTCATGCACAATTACCTGTTCCCCGAACGTTACATGTTTTTTAGATTTGGTCTTGTGCTTAACAGCTTTCTTTGCATTATCAGTAACAACTAGGTTCTTATTAGCGTTGACAAGTGCACTATACCACCAAGTAGTATCTGTAACCAGCTCGGCTAGAGTAATCACTGTAGGATTTTCAACTCCTGTGTAGCGTATATTTATTTTTATATTTTTAAAAGTATCTTCAGTTACGTAGGAGCTTAATAGATTATTTAAATAATCAAACAAGTCCAATATAGCAGGTTTTTGCCATGTAATGTGCTCGAGATATGAATACGGCAATACTGAATCGTGAACTTCATTATATTTTAAAAAATCAGAATAGAACACAGCTGCAACCTGATCCCCCAATACCCGCAGCCATTCTTGTTTATCATCCATTGCGTCTACGTCTAGCAAATGTTCCTCGATATCAGCAAAATTGGCAATGTAATGTGGATGTTCTTTCGATAGCTCTCTTAGTGCTTTTTGTACTTCTGGATCTCCGATCATACCTCAGGCCTCGTCTAATTTAGAATTTAATAACACACCCCTCAATCGTAGCAGAAGTTAAAGCCGTATGCATGTTTATGATCTTAAACGCCACGAGTCCCTGGCCGCTGCTTATTAGCGGTTCCTGCAACGGTACTACCGCGACGTAGCCTTGTCGTAGTCTTTGTAACGGCACTAGCTAGGCTCTTGAGGCCGGGAAACCTGCTGCCGAATTTGACTTTTTCTACACCAAAACTTTGATCGGTCTTTACACCATCATCATCGACAAACAGCCTTTGTACCGTAGCCTCTGTTGCAAAACGCACAGTTTTTGTGGGTTTATTATCAACTACTACTTTTTTACGTAAAATATCTTCAGCAAGCACAGGTATGTTAGCATTCCTATTGTTGTTATTATACGCCTTAAACCAACCATTAAAATGTTCACTTAACTCTTCAATAGTGCCTTGTAGAGGATCATCTACCTCCTTATACTTATCATCTACGGCGTAAGAGAGCAATAAATTATTCAAAGCAGATAACAAGTTAAACAGATATTGACGTGAATCTAAACTTACCTGTGATCGCAATAGCATCTTTTCAAAACGTGATTGTACAACATCTGATTCATGGGTTTCACTATATTCATTAACCTCTGAATGAAATATAATCTCAATCTGGTTCTCTAATATTTGCAACCATTCACGTTTATCATTCATTGTTTCTGCCTTGCTCAAATGTTTTTCAATATCAGCAAAATTTTTCATATAATCAGGATCAACTTGTGACGCTTCACTTAATGCTTCTTTTATATTTTCGTGCTCAAACATTTTTCTTACATCATTTAAAGCTTCTCGTTTCGCTCTAGAGACGGTGACAACGATTATTTTCGCAACTTCAGTCTCCACTCTTTTAAACTCGCGTAATTGTTTTAAAATATCCGTTCTTTCGTTAGATTTTAAAAACTCATTACACACTTGAATTGTATTTCTCAAAGCTTTTTGCAGGCCTATAGCCAACTCTAAAGCCTCAACAGCACCTTTATCCCTAGCGTGTGTCCTGAAATGCTCTTTAAGTTCGACTTTTCTATGCTCAATATCGGCATCTAATTTCTGCAGTTTAGCTTCGATAGTATTTACGTCGGTACTATCCTCAACTCTTGAAAGCTCGCGTTCGCGTACTATGGAACGCACGAAGTAAACTACAACTCTAGAAAAATTCCTAACGGCTTGAAAACCATTGTCTATAAATTGTCTGACATCTTGCACACTCATGATAGTCCTCTTATATTTTTATGCTCTGTTAATTGGACGACCAATCACCATAAAAGTTCAATTTTGCCGTAGCTACCCCTGCACTTGCACTAAAAATCCTCTATATTTAAGTTAATACAAGCGAACCGAGCATGAGCATGCAATTACACCTAAGGTCACTCCCATTCAGGCAACGCGGTGCCTTCTTGGTAATAGCCATGATTTTGCTCATTATATTGTCTGCCATTGGCGTGGCAATGATGTCTACAGCCACTACATCAATCCACGTAAGCCGCAATTATGCTGAATACCTACAATCTAGGCTGACGGCCATAAGCATGGCTGGGTACGGTAAACGCATCCTAGAATCGTTCCAAAATGGTGTTTACTTTGGACCAGGGACTTGCTCCACAACTAGCACATGTAATGTGATCGATAGCACCTTCCCCATGAATGGACGTCCAGTTTTACCCTGGAGCTCGGGTTTAAGTGGCACAACATTGTTTAAATCCTCCGAAACTAATGCTTGGTGGAGCACACACTCGTTTGCTTATGAGTCCAGCTTCGGCGGTTCGGCGGCAGCACGAGTTATAGTACAACTACTCGGAGCAAATCATAGCAGCCCATATCAAAATACCTACAGAGTAGTAGGCTACGCTACCGACAGCACTGGAACTGTGCGTAATACTTCACAAATTTTTCATGTATGGGATGCATACCCTGATGATCCAGGCGATGGTACTTGCGCCGGAAAGTGTCACTATGGCCAATGTTGCTCAAATACCAATGTATGCGGCACCGATGCACTAAGTTGCGAAAATGGCACGGCTACATATGTGCCGCCGGGTTGGACATGTACGGATTATTTTGTTACGGGTTTGGGTTTTAGTAGCAATGCCTGTTTACACCCAGTCGCACCGCCTAGTTAATTTAAAAATTCACACAGCTCGCAACAACCAAATCCAAGGCCTGTGGCTGTGCAAGCTTATACGCAGCTTTTGCCATCGCGGTTAATTTACTAGGGTTAGCAGTAAAGTCTAACAATAACTCACGCAGCTTATCTACGCTTAAATCGCGCTCTTGCACAATTACTGCTGCGTTAGCATGTGCTAAATATTCAGCATTTTTAGTTTGATGATCGTCTACTGCATACGGATATGGAATTAAAATACTCGCCACCCCTGCTGCAGCAATTTCAGCCACAGTTAAAGCACCAGCACGGCATACTACTATGTCGGCCCACATAAATGCGTTTGGCATATCCTGAATAAAATCTACCAGCTTAACGTTACCAGCAGCCAAATCTATGCCATTTGATTCATAGGCTTGTTTGGCATCATTAATATGCTTTTTACCAGCTTGATGCCATAGAGTTGGTTTTAATTTATCGGCCGGCCAGGTACTCAACACTTGTGGCAACGTATTATTTAAAGTACGTGCGCCACCGCTGCCACCGATAATTAGAATCTTCAGCGCAACATGGTTGCCGCGCGGAGTACGTTTCTCTGGTGGCAATAATTTTGCGAAATCTTCCCGTACCGGGTTGCCAGTTAATTGCGCGGATATTTTGTTTGGAAAACTTTGTGGAAAACCTTCGAGCACTCGATATGAAAATCGCGCTAAAATTTGATTCGTCATACCAGCAATCGCATTTTGCTCGTGAATAACTAAACGTTTACGAAATAGCCAAGCGGCTAAACCAGCTGGCCCAGTCACGTAGCCACCCATCCCTAATACTACATCGGGTTTAAATTTTAGCATTATTGCCAAAGACTGCAGTAACGCAATCGACAACCGCCATGGCGCTAATAACTTAGTTACTATCCCCTTACCACGAATCCCACCAATAGCTATAAAATGGATCGGAATTGCATTAGACGCGGTAATTCCAGCTTCCATGCCACCAAGCGATCCAAGCCAGTGCACGATGTGCCCCTGCTGTTGCAGTCTTTTTGCTACCGCTAAGGCTGGGAAAATGTGCCCACCCGTACCACCGGCCATAATTAATACGCGCATCGTAAACCTCGAAATTATTAACTCTTATAGTTTACGGAAGGTACTACACCAAAGCAAATTCAAAGATCCCGACAATTTAGTCCGTTCGCATACTTGATAAAAGACGAGAATCGTGATAAAGTACGGCCAATTAAATATATAAATAAGCAAATAATAACAAGAGGTATCTACACATGCTGCAAGAAATATCAAAATCTATTATTCAGCAAATCAGAAATCTATTCAGGGCCTGCTTAACATATTTGCTTCTAAAGGCCATCGAGCACAATAAAGCAAAGACTGCTAAACAGCAACAAAGTCTAAAACGAGTCGATGATATATTTTATGCATACAAAACATATCGATTAATAGCAACTAAAAAAATGATCGATATAGATATTGTACCTACACCTACCACCCCTCCGGTATTACGAAGCTTTAAAAGAAGTACCGAAGAACGCAAACAAATCACAAATACAATAACTTTTGGCGGCGTAGAAGAGTATGGCCTCGTACTAAAAGCCAAAAAAAATTCTAATGTTTGACACGGAACTTAGTAATTGTTAGTATAGCTACTCAAGTTAGTAAAGCGAGTAGTACCATCATGCCTCAAATTATAATAGCAGCACTACTAATGGCATTTTTGTTATGGGGTTACAACACCCTTAATAAAACCTTTATGGCTACTAATGCTGTAGATACTAACAGCGCCCCAAAGACCAATATCTTTGCAGTAAAACGTTTGGTTATGATCGTAGTACTATTTTTGGGTTGCTACGCTTTTATAGGATTCACCGCTCGTGAAGCCAAAAACGAAATAGTCGATGAAATCCGCCAAGAAAGCTCCCTCGCACCTAGCGAAAATGAAATAATATCTAATTATGAACAATCACGCGCTTACCCAAGCAACGACAAAAGCAAGGCAATACGCGTAATCCCACCCAACGAAATAACTACCAAATTTAAAGACGTGGCTGGGCTGCAAGAAGCTAAAGAAGAAGTACAAGATATCGTAAGCTTTTTACAAGATCCAGAAGCTTTTGGGCGCTTGGGTGCTAAGTCACCTAAAGGAATATTATTGTATGGCGAACCGGGGACCGGCAAGACTTTATTAGCACGCGCCATTGCAGGTGAAGCAAAGGTAACATTTATATCGGTGGCTGGTGCAGAATTTGATGAAGAGTTTGTAGGGGTGGGTGCAGCGCGCGTCCGGCAATTATTCGAAGTAGCACGACAAAATGCTCCATGTATAATTTTCATAGATGAAATTGATGCGTTAGCACATAAACGACACGCGCATGATCCAGCGTGGTCGGCACAAACCGTAAACCAATTATTAGCAGAAATGGATGGCTTAGATACTAATAGAAATAATGGTATTGTAGTTATTGGTGCATCAAATCGTATGGATGCAATCGATGCCGCAGTATTACGCCCTGGCAGATTAGATCGGCACATTAAACTTGATATCCCAACGTTAAGCGAACGTGAACAAGTGTTAAATATTTATTTACAAAAAGTTAAAATTAGCACGCAAGTAAAAGCCAATAACATTGCAAAAATTACTACTGGTTTTTCCAGCGCTGATCTCGCAAACCTAGTAAACGAGGCAGCTATTTTAGCCACTAAAGCCAATAAAAAATATATCGATATACAAGATTTTGATGCCGCAAAAGATCGCATAATTCTAGGTTCCAAGCGCGATGCTTTAAACATTACCCCCAAAACCAAAAAAGTTACGGCGTACCATGAAGCTGGCCACGCATTAGCAGGTTACCTATTAGGCTCAAATCATCAACCGCTTTATAAAGTTACTATAACACCGCGTGGCCCAAGTTTGGGGCACACTAGTTTTGAACCAAGCGCAGATCAGTACTCCGTCAGTTTACAACAACTAGAAGCAATGATAGCCACGCAATTAGCAGGCAGAATTGCCGAAGAGCTAGTATTTGGAGAGCAGAATATTACCACTGGCGCAGAAAGCGATTTACAGCACGCTACTGATTTAGCATATAACATGGTAACCCGTTGGGGATATTCAAAACGCGTGGGTTTAATTTATAATGGCAACGATCACAACATTATACCTCAAGAAATTATTGAGCAAGAAGTTCAGGCGATAATTCAGAAGAGTTATGTTCAAACTAAAGAGTTACTGATTAAGAATCGTCATAAGTTAGACAAACTCGCAGCAGCATTGCTGGAACACGAAACGCTAGATGCAAAACAAATTACACAACTACTTGGCAGCAGTACAATAGGTCTTTAAATACACATTTCTGTATTGCATATATAGACTATTAGCAGCATCTTTATTAGCAATTAACACTCTATAATCAGGTAGGGTAACCTTATAAGCACGCGCCAAAGCATCCTGAATTGTTGTGGCACCAGCAGTATCGTTAGGTAAAGTAGCCTGCGCTGAAAATAGTTCACAAATGGTTTTTTGATTTTGTATCGCTAACTGTTCAGCCTGCAACTGTTGTTGCTGTTGTTCAATTACTTTAGTTGGTACCACGGGGGCATCTATATCACCCCACAGTGAAGCATTAGATGCAGCATAGGTCGCACCACTACATAAAAGCAGCGCGAATATTAACCTTATAGATAGTAATAATTTTGTATTCATACTTCATAGTCTAGTTAACTCTATTCTCATAATCAATTCTAAACAGCACCCCAATAGAAATACATGCCGCAATCATACTACTACCACCCGCGCTCATAAGCGGCAAGGTTAGTCCTTTGGTAGGCAATAAGCCAACATTAACGCTAATGTTGATCAGTGTCTGTAACGTGATTAGCAGCCCAATCCCATAAGCAATATTGCCACCGTATTCTTTACCTAAACTCTTGGCTTTGCGACCAATCTCCATAGCTCTGAACACTAATAATCCATACAAAGCTAGAACGCAGAGCACCCCTACTAATCCCAATTCTTCAGCTAAAACCGCGAATATAAAATCACTATGAGATTCAGGCAGATATAATAACTTCTGGATACTGCCGCCTAAACCCGAACCAAACCAAGCACCACGGCCAAATGCGATTAATGACTGCACCAATTGATAACCACTGTTAAATTGATCGGCCCATGGATCACGAAATGCTATAAAACGTTGAACTCGATATGAAGAAGATACGGCCAAAAATCCTAATACACATAGCACAAATGGCACTAAAATTAAGAAATTTTTAACACGCACACCGCCCAGAAATAACATGCCCAATATGGTTGTAGCAATAACTACAACAGCTCCAAAATCTGGCTCTAACATTAATAAAAATGCGATCACAGCCAACACAAACATCGGGATCAAAAAGCCTTGTAAAGTATTTTGCAATTGATAGCTACGCCGTACCATATAACCACCGATATAAAAAACTAATGCAAGTTTAGCAAGTTCAGATGGTTGTACCGAGATCGGTCCAAGAAATAGCCAGCGCATACTGCCATTGATCGGGCGTGTAACCCCGGGTATTAACACAATCATTAACAGTATGGCACTTAAGCCTAGAAATACATCACCATATTTCTGTAAGAAGCTGATAGGAATAAAAGTTATAGTGACTGCAACCGCTAAGCCAACGCAAATATAAACCGCTTGATGCCAAGCTAAATGCATCATGCCTACATGCAGCCGCTCTGTTACAGGAGCCGATGCAGAGGCTACCATAATAAATCCCAGGGCTATAATCGCAGTTACGCTAAATAGTAACCAAGGATCAAAGTTAAGTTGTCGTTGTTGTTGCTGTTGCATGATGCTTACCAATCCTTTGCAGCACTTGTTGTTTAAATACTTCACCGCGGTGCATATAGTTATTAAACATGTCAAAGCTAGCGCATGCTGGCGATAACAATACGCCATCTCCAGCTATAGCGTGTTGATTAGCAATCCTCACCACCTCCGCCATATCTTGTGCTCTAAAACATGGCACAACATTATGTAATAAATCCCACAAAGGCTGCGCCTCGGCACCTATTAATATAGCTGCTTTACAATTTTTTGCTAACAGTGGAACTAATGGCGTGAAGTCGGCATTTTTACCTATGCCACCTAAAATAATAATCCATTTACCAGGTATAGAAGCTGCTAAGCCATCGATAGCCGCGGCACACGCTGCAACATTGGTACCCTTAGAATCATTTACCCATACTACGCCTTGCGAATTTATAACTTGCTCACAACGATGCTCTAAACCAGTAAAACTAATCAGCGTAGAAAGCATGGCTAACAAACTAAAGCCTGCGATCTCGCCCATCGCTAAGGCTGCAAGCGCGTTGGCTACGTTATGGGCACCAAGCATTGCCATCCGTTGCAAAGGCATTAACGGCGTTGCACCCTTCGCTAGCCACGCGGCGTTATCGTGTATTATTACACCATAGTTACTATCCTGAGAAATATCTAATCCAAAACTAACGCTGGGTATACTAAGACTTGCTGGTACAGCGGTTAAAGCATCCTGACGATTAATTACAGCATGTTCGGCATTTAAAAAAATACGCTGCTTAGCCTGTTGATACGCAGTTAGATCATCGTAACGATCCATGTGATCCGGGCTGATGTTAAGCAGCGTCACAACCTTGGGACGCAGCGAATATAACGTTTCTAATTGAAAACTGGAAAGCTCCAAGATGTAACAATCGTGTTGCGAATCTAATAACTGCAGCGCTGGGGTGCCTAAATTACCACCTACACCAGGATTAAGGCCATTCGCTTGTGCCATAGCACCTAACAATGTTGTAACAGTACTTTTGCCATTGGAGCCAGTAACAGCCAACACTGGTTTGTCTACCACTTGAGCGAATAATTCTATATCACCAAGCACTTGTACGCCGCGTGCGATAGCACTTTGAATTTCTGGTGTACTTATGGCAACACCTGGACTCAAGATTATATGAGTAGTTTGTTCTGGCACTGTAATCGCACCAAGCAAAACTTCTACATTTGGATGTTTCTGTTTTAGCCCTGCTAGTTGCGGCGGTTCGGTGCGTGAGTCTGTCACAGTGACAGCAGCACTATTTTTTAGCAAATATTCAACTACTGAAGCGCCAGTGACGCCTAAACCAATTACTAAATATTTATTATTTTTGAACACCGCTAGCCTACCTTAATTTAATCGTCGCCAAACCGAATAATACCAAAACCACGGTGACGATCCAAAATCTAACTATAACTCTGGGTTCTGGCCAACCAGCTAATTCAAAATGATGATGAATCGGGGCCATCTTAAAAATACGTTTACGCCGCAGCTTGTACGATCCCACTTGAAGGATCACCGATAATGTTTCTGCTACAAAAACCCCGCCCATGATGAACAATACCAGCTCTTGGCGCACTACCACGGCAATAACACCTAAAGCCGCTCCTAACCCCAAAGCACCAACATCACCCATGAATATCTGCGCTGGGTAAGCATTAAACCACAAGAAACCCAGACCAGCACCAACCATGGCGCCACATAACACGGCCACTTCGCCAACCCCGGGAATATATGGGAACACTAGATATTCTGCGATTTTTACATTACCGGTAATATAGGCAAATATGCCCAGCGCACCACCAATTAAAACGGTAGGCAAAATTGCCAGGCCGTCTAGACCATCGGTAAGATTAACCGCATTACTGGTACCAACAATTACAAAATAAGTGAATATTATGTAAGCAGCACCCAAAGGAATAGCTAGATTCTTAAAGAACGGGATTAGTAAGCTGGTTTCCACAGGTGACTTTGCGATGTAATATAAGAACATTGCAGCCAACAATCCGAAAATGGACTGTAAACAATATTTCCACTTCCCTGGCAAGCCACGCGAGTGCTTCAAAATTAATTTTCGATAATCGTCGATCCAGCCTATGGCTCCAAAAGATAACATTACCCCCAGGACTACCCATATGTAAATATTTTCTAAGTTAGCCCATAATAAAGTAGTTGCAGCAATCGCCACCAGAATTAACACCCCCCCCATAGTTGGAGTGGCAGTCTTGGACAAATGGCTTTGCGGGCCGTCATCACGCACTACTTGTCCAATCTGAGCTTTGGCTAAACGTCTTATAATCGGGGGGGCCAAAAACAACCGAAATAACAAGAGCGGTTAAAGCTGCTAATACGGCGCGTAAAGTTATATATTGGAATACTCCGAAGCCATGATAAAACTCCTGTAAATAGTTACTGAGCCAATATAACATTTATCTAATCCTGTATAATTGTGTTTACTATGTCGTTCACGCGCATTGCGTTAGAACCCTTAAGCAGTACAACCGTATTACTATCTAGCATAGCTGTTAAATCATTAATTAACTCGTTTTTATCGGCATAAAATTTCGCATTCGCACCGAATTCCTCTACCGCTAAACGTGCTAAATCGCCATAAGCTAATAATACATCTACCCCAGCGTGTTTAGCTTGCTCTCCCACTGCTTTATGGCGTTGCATAGATTGAGAACCAAGTTCAACCATATCGGCGATTACCAAGATTTTGCGACCGCTTTGCTTAGACAACACATCAATAGCATGCTTCATCGCAACCGGGTTAGCATTATAACTATCGTCAATGAGTTTCGCGCCATGTTTGCCAGCTTTAACTTCTAAACGTCGAGTTACAGTTTTGAATGCCTCTAAGCCTGCCTTAATGTCTTCTAAAGAAACATCTAGAGCACGCGCGATGGCCGCAGCAGCCAATGCATTACTTACGTTTTGTAATCCAAGTAACGGCAACAGTACCTGAATCGTACCAAGATCGGTTACCAACTCCATTTTAATTCTGTGATGCTCTTCAACAATATAAGCACAGGTTATATCCGCTGCATGCTCCAAACCAAACGTGATAATATTTTGAGTCTTTAATTTGCTAAGCCAATACGGCGCGTAAACATCATCAACATTGATGATTGCCGTACCATGCGGTTGCAAATATTCATAAATTTCGCCCTTGGCGGCAGCAACACCATCTACATCGACAAATGTTTCAGTATGCACTGGTGCCACATTATTTACTAAAACCACACTAGGGTTTACTAACTCCATCAAATATTTAATATCACCAGCTTTACGAGCCCCCATCTCAAACACACCAAATTCGTGTTGTGGCGCAAGCTGCAACAAAGTCTGTGGTAAACCAATTTCATTATTAAAGCTACCTGCCGGAGCAAGTACATTACCTACTTGTCGTAAAATCGAAGTAACCATGCTGGTTACAGTAGTTTTACCACAGCTGCCAGTAATCCCCACTGTAGGAATCTTGAATTTACTACGATACATAGCGGCAATTTGCCCGTATGCCCATAGAGTATCGGCAACTTGAATTACAGACACATTTGCAGTGTAAGGCTTACTTACCATTACACCAACAGCACCACGTTTAATCGCTTCATCTAAGTAATCATGGCCATCGAAATTTTTGCCCTTAATAGCAACAAATAATGCCCCAGGTTGCAGAGTTCTGGTATCGATAGAAACGCTATTAAACGTTATATCTGGGCCATGAAAATCCACATCCAAATAATTTGCTATTTGTGCGCATGTTATAGTGTCCACGCTTTTTCTCCTCTAGCTTCTAGAGCTTGTTGTGCAACCAATACATCTGAAAACGGTAATTTAGTAGTGCCTATAATTTGATAATCTTCATGACCCTTACCGGCGATCAGAATTAAATCCTGTCCCGACGCTGCAGATATAGCATGTTGAATTGCTATAGCGCGATCCATCTCAATAATTGTAGTAGCGTTTAGCTGTTGTCCTGCCAACATGTCATTTACAATTTGTTGTGGATCTTCGGTACGTGGGTTATCTTGTGTAATAATTACCCTATCGCTATTTTCAATAACGGCGCGTAACATCAATGGTCGTTTGCTTCGATCACGATCACCGCCGCAACCTATAATACAAATAAGATTTTGTTGTTTATATTCTTGCAAAGTTTGCAATGCTTTAATTAAAGCATCTGGAGTATGTGCATAATCTACCACAACGCGTGGCGCCTGTGGATTTTTGCATAATACTGTCTGCATCCTTCCTGGTACTGCATTTAAGTTGCTAGCGGCTTTTAACAACGTCTGCATCGGAATGCCTTGTACAGCACAACTGCCTAACGCTGCTAGTACGTTACTAATGTTAAATTTACCTATTAATTTAGTCACAAGCTGGCCAGCGCCCCACAAAGTATGTATTACCCCATCGGCATAATATAAATCTGCCGCTGGATTTAATAATGAATAAGTTATAACTCGCGAAGTTCTGGGGATTATGTCTAACAAACGTTGACTATATTCATCATCTAAATTAATCACACAATGCTTAGGGGCATACTCTGCAAACAATTTACATTTGGCAGCAAAATAATCTTCCATAGTATGGTGATAATCGAGATGGTCTTGCGACAGATTCGTAAATACTGCAGTGTCTATCTGTGTGCGGAGTAAACGTCCATCACTTAAACCAATTGAAGATACCTCCATGGCAACAAATTTGGCTTGTGCTTGCGAGAATTCAAATAGTTGATGTTGAAGTGTGCAACAATCACTGGTGGTTAATAAGGATGGTAGCAGATTATCTAAAAAACCATTACCGAGCGTGCCCATAATCCCGCACTTGATGCCCACATAATCAAATAGTTGCGCAATATAGTTGCTGGTGGATGTTTTGCCATTGGTACCAGTAATACCAATAACCCGCAAGTTGTGGCTGGGATCTTTATAAAAATATGTAGCAATTTCTGCTAGCTGGGATTTTAAATTTTCTACCAACAATACAGGCACGGTGCTGCTGAAGCTCTCGTTCCAGCCTGTTGCTTCTACTATAACTGCTGCAGCGCCCTGTGCAACAGCTTGTTGCACATATTGACGACCGTCGGTCGCAGCGCCTGGCATCGCAATAAACAAATCCCCAGGCTGTACCTGGCGACTGTCTAGACGCATGGCTGTTAATTGTGGATGCTTATGTAAAAACTCACTTACTACCGCTAATGTCACTAATTCTTACTTCCATTACTTGCTACATGTACCCCATGGGTATCTAATAAATCTGGTGCTACTTTAAATAACCGCAATGCGCCGCTAGCGATTCTGGCGAATACTGGAGCCGCAACTTGATTGCCATAATATTCTCCAGAACGCGGCTCGTCTATGGCCACCACTATTGCAACTTTAGGGTTAATAGCCGGTGCTAAGCCCCCAAATATTGATCGATAGCGATCTTTGTCATAGCCATTTTTGCCAATTTTATGCGCCGTGCCGGTTTTACCAGCAACACGATATCCAGTTACCCGAGCATTAGATCGATTGTGCTCTACTGCTATCGACAGCATGTCCATAACTTGGCGCGCTACGGCAGGTTTTATAACCCGCTCGCCTGGCGTTTCGCCATCAACCTTTACAAAGCTCACCGGACGTTTTATCCCACCGGAGCCAATAATAGCATAAGCTTGCGCCAGCTGTAATGGGGTAACCGCCACCCCGTAACCAAAAGACATGGTGGCTTGTACAAAAGTTTGATTTTCACCCGGCAAAGTCAAAGTTCCTGGATTCTCCCCCGGGAAACCACTACCAGTGCCCCATCCAAACCCAAGGCGATTGTATGTTTCCCACAGCTCACGCGGTTGTATATTCAAGACTAATTTGGTGATCCCGATGTTGCTAGATTCTTTTAGAATGTCTGCAACTTCAATTACGCCATTGTAATGTGTATCCCGTACTACCTGCCCCTGCAACCGCATATATCCTGGTTTAGTGTCGATTAGGGTATTAGGAGAGATTTTAACCCGCTCCAATACACTTAACATACCAAAAGTTTTAAGTACGGAGCCTGGCTCAAATGCGTCGGTCACAGCTATATTTCGATAGTGCTCTTTATTGCCATCGCGTTCACGCTTATTAGGGTTGAAACTTGGATCATTAACCATAGCCAAAACTTCCCCAGTCTTGACATCGATCACCACCGCGCTTCCGGAAACCGCCTTATGTTGGATTACAGCTGCTTTTAATGCCTTATAAGCCAAGTATTGTAAACGCGAGTCCATGCTTAAAGTCAGATCTTTCCCAGGTTGGACCTCGGTGATCTCACCTAAAGATTCTACCTCGCGCCCTAAGCGATCGCGTGATACCAATTTTTTACCAGATTTCCCTTGTAGCCAAGAATTGTAGGCTAACTCTAATCCCTCTACCCCTACATCATCTACATTAGTAACACCAAGCACTTGTGCAGCAACTTCCCCAGCTGGATAATAACGACGATATTCTGGTTGCAGATGTACCCCGGAAATTTTCAATGCTTTTACTTTTTCGCCAACTTTTGGCTCTACATGACGGCGTATATACATAAATTCTTTACGAGTAGCCGCATACTGTTTAGCCCTGTCACGAATGGTCTTAGTCGGGACTGCCAATATTTTTGCTAATTGGGCCACTTTTGGATCGGCAGCATCAAATTCTTGCGGGTTAATCCAAACGGAATCTACTGGAGTGCTAATCGCTAATGATTCGCCGTTACGATCCTTAATTATGCCACGATACGCTGCAATTTTAACTTCTCTAGTGGTACGTGCTTCACCTTGGGTGCGTAAAAAATCTTGCTTACAAATATGCAAATATCCCAAACGAGTTGCCACCGCTAATAACAATAACAAAAATAGCGTTAGCAGCATCATATATCTGCCTGGCAACTTTGTTTTGGTAACGGTTTTATTTTTCATGGTATTATTACATTCACTTTTTCAGGTACTACCATTCCTAATTGTTCCCGAGCCACGCGCTCTATACGTACAGCAGCGATCCAGGTACCTTTCTCCAGTAACAACTGACTCCACTCTACTTGCAACTTGTCGCGTGTTGCGTATAAACGTTGCAATTGCGAATGTAAAGAACGTTTGGTTTGCTTGATGCAAATAACCCCTAATGATTGCGCAAGCACCAAAACTCCTAAGAGCAAAAATATCGCTAGCTGTTTAGTCATTACAATATTTGAAAATGGACCAGAGATTACCGTCTTACGCATTGGCGGCCTCCGCTAATTTTTCAGCTATACGTAATACAGCACTACGGGCACGCACATTAACTTTTACTTCCGTATCACTTGCTTTTAGGGCTTTGCCAATCTTACGTAGTTTCGGCTGCAGCTGTGCATGTTTAATTGGCAACAGATGCGGAAATATATCGCCTTTAGTGTGCCCAGCAATAAATTGTTTCACAATGCGATCTTCCAACGAATGAAAACTAATAACTACTAAACGTCCATGAGCAGTTAATACTTGTAACACTTGTTGCATGGCGGCAGTTAGATCTTCGAGTTCTTGATTAATAAAAATTCTTAACGCTTGGAAACTGCGAGTAGCCGGATGTTTATGTTTTTCTTTAACTGGTATCGCATTGCTTATTATGTTCGCTAATTGCGTAGTGGTGGTTATGGCTTGCTGCTCGCGCGCAGTTACGATTGCAGCAGCAACACGTTTACTAAAACGTTCTTCACCCAAGGTTTTCAATATATGCGCTATATCTGTAGCACTAGCAGTTGCCAACCATTGCGCAACTGAAACTCCGCTAGTAGGATCCATGCGCATATCTAGTTCGCCTTCGCGCATAAAACTAAAGCCGCGTTCGGCCTGATCTAGTTGTGGGGATGAAACCCCTAAATCGAATAATATGCCATCTACATTGCCTAGTACACCTTGCTGCTCACAAAAATGAGTTATTTCCTTGAACGACCCTGCAAAAACTCTAACGCGTGAATCGCTACTTGCAAGGCGTTGCGCATCAGCAATAGCTTGTGGATCTTTGTCCATAACAAGTAATTTACCTGCCGCATCCAGCTTAACTAAAATCGCGCGTGCATGGCCACCACGGCCATAAGTTGCATCAATGTAGATCCCGCCAGGCTGGATATTTAAACCAGCTACAGCTTCGTCTAACATTACAGCTTGATGTTCATTACTCATATAGCACCTATAGCGAAAGAATTTGTAATTCTACCGGTAAAGCTTCAGCTTCGGTAGTACTAGCATTTAACCACTCTTTACGACGCATTTCCCATACGGAAGCGCCCCAAATTTCAAATTTTTTGCCTTGTCCAACCAACATGATCTGTTTTTCAAGTCCAGCGTAATCGCGTAACAGCTGTGGCAATAAAATACGTCCATTGTTATCTAAGTTGAGTTCAGTAGCATGGCCAATTAATAGTCGTTGTACACGGCGTGCTGCTGGGTTAAAACTAGGTAAGGCTGCGATTTTTTCTTCAATATCTTCCCACTCAGACTGTGGGTACATTAATAAACAGGTCTCTTCGGTATCGATAGTCACCACTACGGCATCTAATTCGTCGCGATAACGAGTCGGCAACGCTATACGTCCCTTTTCGTCTAAATTTATCGCACTTATGCCCCTGTACATGACGACCTATCTCTATACTTTAATATTGTTATTCTTGATCCACTGGGATCCACTTTTTACCACTTATACACAATATAGGTTGTTTAGCTTATGACTGTCAAGGAAAGCTTACATACTTAGTTTGATTACTGTAGGTGGGGTTCTATGTTAGTTTGTAAGAAATAGTGATTTTATGGGTTGATTTTAGCGGCATCAAAGCGCATACTGTTCATAAACACAGGCACATATTCTACGTCAACGGTAGTATAAATGTATATTCAAAAAGAAATTTCTCGTCTAAATATATTGATTTCTAAATTGAAAATTGCTATATTTTCAATATACATACCTGCCACGCCTCTCAACGATGCGCACCGCGGCGGGTTGTTTTTTTTATGAATACAAGAAAATATAAAAAACCAGCATTGTCTATTGATCAACAAATCGAACTTCTAAAGCAGCGTGGGTTAAAAGTTCCAGATCTAGATTTTACTAAGCAATGCTTACAGTCTGTAAGCTACTATAGATTTTCAGCATACTGTAAACCATTCCAAAATAAAAATCATATATTTTATTCTACTGTCTCTTTTAATGAAATTTGGGATCTATATTTGTTTGATAGAGAGTTAAAATTGATAGTTATAGACGCAATAGAAAGAATCTAGGTTGCTTTTCGCACCGCCATTTCTAATAGCATGAGCATTACATATGGAGCTTTATGGTACAAAGATCAAAACCTATTTACGAAATCCAAAAATATGAACCATAAAATATTAATGTTAAATATTCACAATATATGTAAAAATCGCAAAGAAGATTTTTTACAACATTTTTTTACAAATTATGAGGAAGATCTACCACCCTCGTGGATGATCATGGAATGCCTTTCATTTGGGACTGTATCGTACATATATAAAAACCTACGCACTATGCGCGACAAAAAAATGATCTCCAAAACATTAGGATTCCCACCAACAATACTGGAATCATGGATAGAATCATTGGTATTCACTAGAAACATTTGCGCCCATCATGCCAGATTATGGAATAGGTGGTTTCTGTTCAGGCCAAAACTCCAAAATAATTCTAGCCCCCTTAGAGCTGAATCTGCACACACTATATATGAACAGATTCAAATTATTTCTCTTCTTACAAAAAGTACTCATACCTTATGGCTTAAGGAGCTATATCAATTAATGAAAAAATACCCAACAGTCTCAAAAATGAAAATGGGATTCACATCTGATTGGCAGAAAGATCCAGTGTGGGGACTAAAATCAGTAACCTATTCGCAAGATAATGTAAAAATGAAAGCTACACAGCAGGAAATCTTGCACTTAGTTTAATTACTGCTGATTGGATTGGCTATGAACAAGGCATAACAAGAAAATTAAATGTCACACCAAGCGTCTTTTTACCATACTAGCATTTCCAGAAATACTTGCATTTTGTTCGCCCCTGATATCGTTCCTTTGCAAAGCCTTATAAGCGTTCAGAAATGTTCCCCGATAGCGATTACCAAGTGCTGCCCCCGCTGCTGTAGTTGCAGATAGTTGAAATGTACTACAACTAAATGCTGGGCTTATTAAACTCTGAGTGAACACTAAAGCACTTGTCAAACCAATTGCACCTATGTTTTCAGAGCAATAAGTAGCGGGGTCTTGTTTGATTTGACAAAGCGTTAACTGATCCTTTGCAAGGGTCAGTTCAGATTCAAGACGATAAATTTCTATTTGAGTTTTAAAGGTTTGGGGTTTTCTATGTTCTGCTTGCAACTGAATTTCTAATTCGCGCGGGTTTGGTATAAGCTGTAATTCCATTTTAGAAAGCAGTTGGTCAACACAAGTAAAGATTGCTTCTGTCAAGAACATTAGGGATATGGGAGTATCTTCTTCTGCGATATAACCAGGAAACAGATGGTTACCAATATTTGAAAGAACTTTGGCAATAACAGTTAAAACTACAGAGCATCTTACAATTGCGATAATAATATAATAAGATTCTTGCGACTTGGCTAAAGGGCTATTGGGATTTAGAAAGTTATTTGCATTAGGCATTATAGGGTAAGATCCATTTTGTTAAAAAACAAAATTATTACCATATTTTTAAAACGAATACAACAACTTAAGCTGCGCAGAATTGTCGATGTACTTATAGCGCAGCTCTAGATCGTAGCTAATTTGAAATTCTAAGCGCTCACAAACTTCAGCACTTAAATCTAAACCGAATCTGGCGGCTACTCGTGCTGGATTTTGCGTAATCGTAAAATTGTCACTACCGACTATAAAGCTGGCATTTACTGCCTGCGCCGAGCTAATCACGTCGTAAGTTAGTAATCCATGCAACGCTGGGACTATATGTAGACGGGATGTTGATTCCGGGTGCCACAAAACACGCGCACCACTGCCGATTGTGAGCATGTTATCTTCCACTTGAGGAATATGTAACGCTGCTGGACTATATGCCTCGTTATACGATGATTGATACAGATATGAATACTGCATCGTGTTAACCTGCGAAAGACGCCATTCTGCAAATTCTATGTTCCTACCAACATTGAATCTAGCTCCACCCATCCAACTATTAAAATATGCATTAGTACTAAAGTCATTGCCATTTATGAAAATCTGTCGACCGCCTTTATTCTGATTTTTAACGCCGGTAAACATCCACTCTACAAAGTTATGCACAAAAAAGTAATTAGTACCATATACCAGGGCATGATAACCTAAGATACGGTTTTCCGAGGTGGTATTTAAAGATTCCCGTACCTCGGTGTTGGAAAATGCAAAACCAAAACCATATACGTCATCATTTGCAACTTGTTTATCCAGCCCTATCATAGTTCCTAAGGCGCTAGCACGGTAACCTAATGCTTCACTCGTGGCGTGTTGATTAGCAACACCACCAAAGCCTGACAGCCAAAAAGTAGTATCAGGGCAAATCTCACCGCTTGTTATACCAGAAAGTTGCGAATCTTCGGTATCAAAAAAGCTTTGTTGTACGAGGCTAAAACGCGATTCCAGTAACTCATAAGTATAATTTGCAACCGCAATATTAGGCGCGATGGCGTTAATATTAGGAACTAATTGTTGCAGACCATAATTAAAATCAGCGTTGTTGGTGTAACTTCCAAAGGCATTAATTAACTGTTGTTGCCCAGAATTAGTAATATTTGTTGACATGTCATTCAATACTGCTGCAATTATAGAATTAATACCTGGATTCGCTAAGCCACCAAAATTACTACGTTGATGAAAAACAATTAACTGATTGCCAGCAAAATTGTTATCTGACCAGTTATTAAACAAAGTGGCTGTAGGTAGATTTACAATAGTGTTTACATGAGATATAGATGTCCCAGACAAAATGGGCCAACTATAAGACACATTAGTTGCACCTGTGAAATTTGAAGTGATGTTTATAGTATCATTATCTACATTTACTGCGCCTATAACATTTAAGGAATCGTAAACACTTTGATTTGTTATCGTAAAATTTTGCGTATTGCCAGAACTAATATAGTTTGCAGCAGTTATAGTTCTATTACCAGAAACATTTACGGTAGCCGTATTAGTTAGTGTGCCTCCGGTCATAGTTATATTTGCAGCTATATTTAATATATGGTTCGAAGTTATAGATCCCGTACCTGAAATATCTGCATTAACATTCATAGTAGCATTGTTAGTTATAAGAGCGGAGTTTGAAGAAGCACTGTTCACATTAAAAATACTATTGTTTATAATGGGACTAGAATTTATTGCTCCTGAAAAAATTAATGTGCTTGCATTGGTAATTGTACCAGAACCAAAGGTAGAACTAATAGTAAGATTACCACTGTTGCTAATAGGACCAGAGCCATTATAAACTGCGGAAAAACTCGCAGCAGCATTTGCGTCTATGGTTAAACCGGTTGAAACCCCGCTGATAGCGCCTGAGGCATTGAGCGTTCCTGCAAATACATGTATGGTTGGAGTGTTAGTTACAACTCCAGAAACATTATAAGTATTATTGTGCAAAACAGCATTAATATCCTTCCCGAAATTTAAACTACTTGTACCGCCACCACCGGCAAACGCTCCAGAAATTGATCCAGTAGGGCCATACACATTCACTGATCCATTATTCGTAAAATTAGTAGGAGCGAAAGTCTGGGCAACATAAATTGCACCAGTGGTTGCGGAGTTGGTAAAGCTACCGCTAGTAGTTACAGCATTACTAACATTCAAAATTAAATTACCAGTATTTGTTAGTGTTGTGCCATTTAAGGTGCTATTTAGTACAGTGGTAGTACCAGCAGCCGTTGTAAACGTTGTAAAACCTGAGATAGCAGCGCCTACAGTAAAATTAGTACCGCTTGTGAGCACTGCAATAGTCACAACCGAACTTATAGTGTTGCTAGTATTAACAGTAACACTACCGCTTTGCCCTACGTTTAGTATGGATCCAGCACCCCCTGTAACTGCACCACCAAACGGGTTGCCATTACCATTCACATTTATTGTGCCGGTATAAGTATAAGTACCAGGCTGTGTGAAACTACCACCAGTAAGAATATTCATGGTTCCAGCGTTAATTGACGCTGTTAACGGGGCAAAAGTCCCCGCGATATTTACAACCCCGCCTGAGTTATTATTAACTAAAGTATTATTTGGGAATGTCCCACCAGTCAAACTAAATGTTGCCCCGGATGCTATGGAAATATTTCCTGGTGAACCTGGATTTGTTAAAAAATAAGTACCAGGAAGATTTGCACCACCAGCCTGCAACGTACCAGTTGTTACATTGGTAGGACCCTGATAAGTATTGCCTGGAACTGCAGCGGAAACAAAAACTGCTCCCAACGTTACCTTTGCGCCAGATGTGGTGTTAACATTAATACCACCGTCTTTAAAAGAACCAGTGGCTGTGGTATCGCCCTGTATGGCAAAACTTGCGCTTAAATCAGCACTGTTGCTGAACGTCAACGCCGATCCC
>Ga0207061_1038_pt2 | contig 35417 bp, 25 predicted proteins | sample Alteio_BWMinCont_31_FD_153275 | JGI IMG/M metagenome (GOLD analysis project Ga0207061, IMG submission 153275) | Enriched cells from forest soil in Barre Woods Harvard Forest LTER site, Petersham, Massachusetts, United States -... | ecosystem: Environmental > Terrestrial > Soil > Temperate forest >... | reverse complement strand
CGCTTGGAATGGGGGGCGCGTACAGCACTCTTGCAGAAGATGCAACGGGAGGATATTACAATCCAGCCGCAACTGCGTACATGAATTATCCACAAATCATCGCTATGCACAACGACCAGTTTGCAGGGATAGAAAATTACGATTATGGGGCGGTGTTTTTTCCTTATGGCAAACAATCAACGGTTGGCATCAGCATTATCCGGCTCGGCATTGACGGAATACCTGACACACGAAACGCTGCGTTGGACGTTAACGGCAATCCCACGCCCGTATTTCAGCCGAACGGTTCGATTGATTATTCCGCAGTTACGTATTTCAATGCTTCGGATTGGGCGATTTATTGCACCTATGCAAAACGCATAAGCGATAATTTTTCGTATGGTGCCAACGTAAAATTTATTGATGAAACACTCGGCGAAGCCGGTGGGGCATTTGGTATTGGTTTTGATGCAAGCGCTCTCTGGAAAGCAACAGATCGCTTAACTCTTGGAGTCAACGCGCAGGATATTACGACAACCGTGCTTGCATGGAGTACTGGCACAAAGGAATTTATCATCCCGACGCTGAAGTTGGGGGGCAGCTATTTTTTCGATTTCGGACCAAAGCATCGTTTAACATTCGCGGCTGACGTTGACCTAAGGTTTGAGAATCTTGGAATTTCCTCAATGGCATATCTTGGTCCGTTCAGCTTCGATCCGAACGAAGGCGTTGAATACACATATAATAATACGCTTTCTATTCGCGCCGGATATAATGATATTAGGCAGTTTTCTTTGGGGGCGGGTATTAAACTGCCAAAATTGAATATTGATTACGCATACACCAATTATAGTTCCGACCCGAGCGAATCGTTGGGTTATACACATAGTATCTCGCTCAGCGTTACTTTAGAAGAACCGAAATTCCAACGCACGCAGTAATCGCGATTCTCATAACGAAGATTTTCATTAATTTTACATTCCCCTTCGCGTCATCGCAGGGGAATTTTCAACTGTTATGAAATTCTTTTTAATTGTATGTGTTGTGCTCTCGATTGTATTCGCAGGATGTATTATTATCCGGCAGACAGCGACACTTCCCCCGCCGCCTTATTCCGGTAGTGTTCCGCTGACGGGACAAATAATTCATTCTCCTGATGGGGATATGATCGCGACAATCCCAGAAGGATGGATATTGCTCGATACAGAAAATAAAACAGAGCCAGATAAAATTCTGGTATTGGTGGATACTGCGTATTCAGGAATCATTTTTTTTGAAAAATTCACAACAACGCCGGAATTGACAGCAGATATACAGCAAGACGGAATCGAAGTTGCCGCGAGAAAAAGTTTCGCTCGACTGCAAACAAAAACGCACGGTGCAGCAACGCTGTTCTCATCATATTTGACATTCGGTGTTGATGACAGGGCGTTTTGTTCGTATGAATACACGACAGATCACAAACGTACAAAAAATCGCGTGGTCGTGTTCAGTGCCGGCAAGCAAATATATGAATGCGTTGCCGCTCAGATTTCCACGGACGAAAAAGCAATGATGCCTTTTGCAGATTTATGCACATCACAACAATCCGTGGTGAACAGCATCCGATGGTGATGGATGGGATTATTCTTGACTTGTAACGACCCAATCCGTATCTTTGCGAGTTAGAATTACGCGGGAGTAGCTCAGTTGGCTAGAGCACAACCTTGCCAAGGTTGGGGTCGCGGGTTCGAATCCCGTTTCCCGCTCAACGCATCGCTTTCTATGAGCGATGTCCTACATCATACGTTTTCACAGAAGTGGTATCGAAGTAATATCTATGCCTTGCCGTCAACTTTCTCCCGATGGTAAGGCTTTTTTATTCTTTAATTACATGCAAAGAATGACACTCCCAAAAATAAACATATCGAAAAAATGGTTAATGATAACCGCGGGATCATTCGTTGTTATTATTGGCATTCTTCTGTGGCTGGATAAAGTCGTCATGCCGGCGTGGGTGCATTCTCAGCCCGTGCTTAAGATGCCGAATTTAATTGGCATGAATTCGCGCGAGGCAATTGCGGAATTGAGCAGGATGAAATTCGCCGTCGCTGCAGCAGATACGCGCCCCGACGAAAAATATCCGAAAGATATAGTGCTGTATCAAAATCCATTCGCAGGGGAGGAAGTAAAAGAAGGGAGAAAAGTGTTTATAACCATCAGCAGCGGTAAGGAGATAATGCAACTGCCGAATTTCATCGGGATGAATACACGCGATGCAAAAATAAAATTGCAGAATATCGGGCTTACCGTCGGCGATATTACATTCGCAAATAGCGAATCAGTTCCTGAGGATAATATTATTCAACAGACACCGGCGGTTGGTTCACGGGTGAGTCTTGATGCACGAGTATCGCTTGTAGTCAGCGGGGGACAAGAAAAACCAATGGTGATTATTCCCTCACTCGTTGGCAAAACGCTTGCAGAGGCGCAAACGAACTTACAAACCTTGCATCTCGTTTTCGGAACTATCTCTTACGAGAAAAATCATGCTGTCCTTCCAAGCACAATTTTAAATCAACAACCACCGTCCGGCGATTCTGTGAAAGAAGGAAGCAGCATAAATCTAACGGTTGCCAAAGACGATTAAAAAAGGCATCAGTTCCCCACTTAAAATAATAAACTGATTATTTCGTCTTTTCAACAGGCTTTGCCTTCGCTCGGCTAACTTTTACTTTTTCTTTTCTCCGTATCACACTTTTACGATGCTTGCGGTTGGCATTTCGCTTTTTCTTGTTCATTCGTATAATTTTATTGTATAATAAAGTAATTATCATAAAATTACGGTAAACTGGCGTTTCATGCAACTGTTTTGAAGGTATCTCGGCGGTGCGTTGATTTTATCATCGCTCGTAATTATTACTCCACCTATATTTGTAGTTTGAACGAATAATTTTTTGATGGTGAGACGGGGTTTTATCCTATTGTGTTTTATAGGTTCAGCTTTCGGCTTTCAAACGGCTGCAGGTAAAGAGGTAAGTCCGCAAACCGGGAATGAACGGACTATTTCCGGTTTTGTTACGGATTCTTCCAATGGCGAAACGCTAATCGGTGCAGTTGTCCGAATTTCCGGAACCAAATTAGGCGCGGTTACGAATAAGAACGGCTATTTTGTATTAAGAAATATCCCCTCCGGAAAGCATACGTTAACTTGTGCGTACGTCGGTTATAGAACACGTGAAATCATTGTAGATGTGCAAACAGGTGATGCAACAATGACATTTGTCCTTTCACCACAGGATATCCAAGCGACTGACATTACAATTGAGGTAAATAAAGAAGATGAGCAAAAAGAGATAAAAATCAGTTCTGTTGATCTCTCATCTGCCCAAATCGAACAAATGCCGTCAATCGGCGAGTCAGATCTCTTCCGGGCTTTGCAATATCTTCCGGGTATTCTCACTTCTTCAGAAATATCCAGTGGATTATATATTCGCGGTGGCACCCCAGACCAAAATCTCATTCTTCTCGACGGATCGACTATTTACAATCCGAATCATCTTTTTGGCTTTTTTTCCACTTTTAACACTGATGCAATTAAGGATGTTGAACTTATTAAAGGAGGATTCCCTGCTGAATACGGAGGGAGACTTTCGTCTGTCATAAATGTAACGAATAGAGATGGCAATCAGAATAATTTTAAAGGACAGGCTTCTCTCGGTTTGATTGATTCCCGCCTTACGCTGGAGTCCCCGCTGGGTAATGGTTCTATACTAGTTTCAGGAAGACGTACATACGCAGATTTGATACTTGCACTTCTGCCCAAAGATCCTACAAACCCACTTCCGGATTATTATTTTTACGACTTGACTGGAAAAATCACCCAAAATTTCGGACAGAACGATAAGGTATTCATCAGCGCATACGGTGGTGCGGATAATCTTTTATACAATACCGGCGCACTGGATTTCGGCATGAATTGGGGTAATGGCGCCGGTGCAGCGCGTTGGACACATATTTTTTCGGATAAAATCTTTTCCGATCTAAATGTCACTGCAAGCAAATATAATTCAGGTTTCAACGGAAATGAAGGCGGATCGAATTTTTCAGTCTTTAATTCAATACAAGATATAACGGCAAAAGGGAGCGTAGAATATTACGCGACGGATGAACATACATTCAAATTTGGCTTTGAAACCTCGCGATATACCTATATGTATCAACAGAATTATCTTGGCAGTGGTGACTCCGCAAGTTCTTCGCCAAACGATTCCTCGAACGTCGTCGTCACTGATTGGGCTGTGTCTTTCTATGCGCAGGATGCATGGCAGATCACACCTCTCCTTTCGATGCAATTTGGTCTGCGCTCGAATTGGACAAGGCAAAGCAGCGCATTTACATGGGACCCGCGCTTTTCATTGCGGTATATCCTTTCAGATATTGTGACTCTGAAAGCTTCGTGGGGGATTTATCATCAATATTTGCATCTTGCCGCGCGACCGGATTTTGAATTCTTCAGCGTTTGGCTTCCGACGGATTCTACTGTCCCTGCAGAGGAGGCAATTCAATACATATTCGGCGTAGAAACACATCCATTGGACGGCTGGGATTTTAACATTGATTTATATTATAAACCTCTTATAAATGTTGCTGAATTTAAACCTTATGTGTATTCGGGAACTACAGTGAACCAGATTTTCAGTATTGGCACAGGAAAGGCGTATGGCGCGGAATTTTTTCTTCAGAAAAAAATGGGACCTTTCACCGGGTGGATCGGATATACGCTGTCATGGGTAACAGAGCAATATTCAGACATCAACAACGGCATTTCATTTCCCCCGCCATACGACCGTCGGAATGATATTGACGTCATCCTGAGTTGGCGGATAAATAGCAGGTGGCGGGTGGGTGCGGCATGGACGTTTACGACTGGTCAACCGTACACCGCGGCAACATCCGAGTATAGTATTGCATTGCCTGGACAAACTATTTCAAGCGAATATACGCTCCCAGGTGCAGAGGATGCGCTGCGGCTCCCACCAAATCACCGGCTTGACGCGAGTGCCGCTTACCAAACAACGATCTTTGGCTTAGCATCAACATTTAATTTGAATATTTTTAATGTCTATGATTATCGGGAGATTTGGTTCCGATATTATGATACTAGCAAAAATCCTACACAAGTGACAGATGTGCTTCTTCTACCAATTATACCGACCTTCTCTTTGGAGGTAAAATTTTAATGAGGATATTAATTCTTGTAACATCGAGGCTTGGGAGATATGCTATCCCCTTCCTCGCTACGATTTTATTTGCCTGTCAATCCACACCGCCCGTTGCTTACATTGAACAGATCGTTGTAGAGGGATATTTGTTTGCAAATCATCATGTTGATTCAATCGTTGTCGCCAGATCTCTTCCTGTCAATCAATTATATGTTGCTGATTCCGCAGGTATTTCGGACGCACAAGTTTCGATATCGGTTGATGATGTTGCTTACCCCCTTTTTGCAAGTTCCCAAACGCCCGGCAGTTATTATTTGATGGACTCATCATTTATTGTGAGATCAGGTAAAACATACCTCTTGACAGTGCAGTATAAAGATAATACAATAACATCGCAAACAACTGTACCTGACTCAATTAAGATAACACAGCAATTGCCGGATACAATACAATATCCACAGGATACGATTAATGTGCTGAATTATTCCGCACCATTTGTCACATGGACTGGAGTGAACTCGATTTCGTATGCCGCTTCTATTACATGCACAGACACTCTATGGTACGATTCCCTTCATAACATTCACAACCGAAGGGTATGGCATTTGGGAGATGGCTCAGGTGGAACGCAATATAATGATATTACACGATGGTCGGCGTTTCTCCCTGTCTCAAGCGTGCCCGTGCCCTGGACAATTTACAAATGGTACGGGAAACAGAAAATTACTGCGTATGCGCTCGACAAAAATTTCAATGATTGGCTGAAAATGACAGAATTGAACGGTGGCACATTTACGCAAGATTTGAATCACATCAATGGTGGGGTGGGCGTATTCGCTTCGGCGGGGATAGATACGACGACGACATTCCTGAAAATGCCATAATATTTTGCATCACAAGCATTTCGTTGTCAAATCGTCCAAGAAGAAACTCGAATTGCAACTTAATTGACTTTTTCCCCGCCGCCACTGCCTGGCATTTGAAATCCGAAACCACCTGCAGCCGTTCCTTCGATACGGATCTCTCCGAATTGACGTTCAAATTTTTCGATATTGTCGCGCAATGCGTTCAACAACAACTTTGCATGTTGCGGAGTCATAACGATGCGCGCTTGCACGCGCGCTTTCGGTACGCCGGGAAGGACGCGGGTGAAATCAACAACAAATTCCGCAGGTGAGTGCGTAATAATCGCAAGATTTGAATAAATGCCCTCTGCTTCTTTTTCGCCTATCTCTATATTGATTTGTTGTGGAGCGGGAGGATCAGTTTTAGCCATAGAATAAACCTAATTTATGATATGTGAATGAATCTTACTTTTTTTGAAGCGCTTCCATTTTATCGAAAGCGCTTTTTGCTTTTGTAACATCGTTGAGAACAGTATACATTGTGCCAAGCGTATTCCAATATGCTGGGTTGTCGCTTTGCGATGATTCCATTGCTTCGAGTGCCGACAGCGTCATTTGTAGTTTGTCCGCATCCTGAAGTATTGAATAAATCTCTCCAAGTTGTCCTAACGGAGCAAAATCCCCCGGAGCGAGTGTGTGAAGTTTTTCGAAATATTCTGCCGATTTTTTCAATTTGGAGAGATATTTATCGCGGTCAGCGTCGTTCTCCTTCTTCCCGCTTTTGCGGAATGTCTCCTGCTCGTCCGCGCTCCAGTTTTTATATGCGATTGCAATATAATTCAACGCTTGATTGAAATTTGGGTCTATCTTCAACGCATCTTGAAATTGATTGACAGCGTTTTGATATTCATTTTGTTTCAGGAGTAGAACACCATAATTGAGATGTGTTGCTTTATTCGTGGGAAATTTGTTTATCAACGCTTGATAGGAGGCTGTTGCTTTCGCCAATTGGTTTGTCCGTAAATAAATTTCAGAAAGAAGTCGTGAAGCGTCTTCATTCTCTGGTTTTAGCCGTTGGGCAGTCATCAAATAGGGCAACGCTGAATCCATAGATGCGTATCCATTGTAATAGAAGGAAGAATCCGCACCTTTGGCACCGCTTTGCTGAAGCATATAGGTACTTCCACGGATGTAATAGATATTTCCGACCATGTTATACGCCTCAGCAGATATGCGGACAACTTGATCGATATTATCTGGAGTTGCATTGGTGTTGGTTGTACTTTTATCCGAATAAAATTGCCAACCAATAAGGTTTCTTGAACCGCCTGCTTGGCGATCAACAGCAGTAAATACTCGTATGGCTTTTGAATGATAAACGAACATTTTAACGGAATCGCTTGTCGGAAGAGATTTTCGCATATCGGGCGAGCTGAAATCGGACATCAGTTGATGCTCTGGCTCTTGTAACATTAATCCTGCATCTAACCCTTTCTGAACATTAGCATCAGTAATATTAATATAAAGTTTATAAGCTTCAAGAGTTCGGTCCGTATCTTTCATCTCCCAATACACGCTTCCTAATAAGCGAAGTGGTTCCGGATCGGATGTATCCAATCTGTAGGCTGCCTTAAACAGCATTTCGGCTTTTTTTAATGAATCCGGATTACCCTCAGTGTTTGGTAAAAGTGTTACTGCGGCATTCCATGTATCAACCCACTCATTTTGCCGGAGAATTTCAATTTTTTGATGATATTCAGAACCCGCGAGCTCAGCGCTGTCGCATGCTTCTGCAACACGAAAATGATCGTGCTGTTGCTGTACCGTCAATGCAAGATAATACCACGCTTCTTCGTTTTTCGGATTTTTGCGGACCTCAACTTCTAAAAGGGCACGGGCTTTACTATACTCTTTTTGTGAATATTCCGTTTTTGCAGACATCAATCCCGTTGATGCACATTCAAATCCCGATGTGGTAATAACAACGAGCGCGCCTAAAAAAATTGTCAGAATCAAAGTTTTCATATTTTTCATTAAAAACATGTGACTGCGAACTTAGGAAATTCGCACGCTCGAAACAATCGTGTATTGCATGATATCGAATTTGAAATCACCGTTAATTGGAAGTTGCATTGAAGTCTGCACTTGGTTAGTCGTCATTAGTTTATGTTATGATCCAATCGTACCAAGTATGTTTTGACATCATAATTATTCTACCAATTCCATTATAAGTTGATTTTTAGGATACATTTAAGATCGCCTATATAAAATTCCCATTAAAGCAAAATCAGGTGATTTAAATCAACTTCTTAACGAGTTGAACACAGATTGTTTCAAAAAAAGAAACAATGTGCTCGAATAGAGCGGTAAAAAAGCGCAATGTTATAATAGAGGTTTTTACAAAATCGGCTGTTTTACACCGCAATTATAGCAGAATGCACCACCTGAAACAAGCTTAGTTCCACAATTATAACAATAATTCATAGCCAGTGTTGATTCTCTGCGCATTGTTGAAGACAGTGAAACTGAGGGTAATTCAATTGATCTTCTGCGATAGTGTCTTTTTTTCGATTTAACGATTGTTTGCAGAGATGTGCTCTTTCTCGGACGACCTCTATGCTTGAGTGTTTGTTTTATTGCCGGAGTGGTGGCAGATAGTTTCTGGTTGTGACGGATTCTCATGTGTCCAGCGAGACCTGCTTTCGATTTGAAGGTTTTCCCGTCAATGGAACATATAAATACTTCCTTATCTTTTGCCATTTTATAAGTTACATAAAAATTATTATAAACTCTATTTACGATTGCAAACTTAGGAATTTATTCATGCCTTAACAAATTGGGATGAATTATATTCTTTATAAATACATAAATATTCAAATATTGCATCTGTTATGTAAATATGGATTTTCAAATAGATAAAAAGGACACTATTTATTTTGTAACCGCATTCCTCTTAATTATTCACAACAATTCATTCGTGACATCCACTTTGTTTTCACGACATTCTTTTGGTAAATTACGAGATTTATAAATTGCCAAGAGGCATTCTATCATTCTATGACAACAAAGACGACAAAAAGGAAAGACTTGCCGATCGATGGGAAATTCGGTGAGTTAACGGAACCAATCGAAAAACATTCTGAAATACAAAAAACCAACGTGGAAAAAGTAGAACGATTAAGGGCAATTGCCCGCCGGCAGGAACCAGTTAAGCAACTTATTGTCCGCGGTGCGCGGACGCATAACTTGAAGAATATTTCGCTTGATCTCCCACGCAATAAACTTATCGTCATTACTGGTGTGAGTGGTTCTGGAAAATCTTCGCTCGCATTTGATACAATTTACGCCGAAGGACAGAGGCGGTATGTTGAGTCACTTTCATCATATGCGCGCCAATTTTTAGAGCGGATGGCGAAGCCCGATGTGGATGTAATTTTGGGCATTTCTCCTGCCGTTGCTATCGAACAGCGCGTTGCACCGCGCAACCCACGTTCTACAGTGGGGACAATGACTGAAGTGTACGATTATCTCCGGTTGCTTTTTGGTCGCATTGGCGAGACATATTGCTATAATTGCGGAGCAGAGGTGAGAAAGGATACGGTTTCTTCCGTTGTAGATCGCATTTTGCAGTTACCCGAAGGAACGAAAATCTACGTTCTGTTTCCACTTAAAACACATAAAGATGCCACTCTCTCGAATGAATTGGAGAATCTCAAATCCGGTGGATACTCTCGCATTGTTCTGCGTGGTGGAAATGCCATAACAAATTTGAATGAAACCTCTCTTGAAGAGGAATCGCCGATAATATTAAAAGAGAATATACGCATTCTCGTCGATCGTCTTGTCGTGAGGAATGACGAGACATTCCGTTCGCGCCTTGCAAGCTCAGTGGAGACAGCGTTCAGCGAAGCCGAAGGGAAATGCATAATTTATAATCTTGATGAAAAAGAAGAGATTAAATTTTCATCTTCATTCGAATGCGCCCAGTGCAATATTGTTTATACAGAGCCTGAACCACGTCTATTCTCGTTCAATAATCCATATGGTGCATGCCCTGAGTGTCAAGGATTCGGCAGGGCGATAGGCGTCGATCTCGATCTTGTCATTCCCGACCAGCACAAATCCATCCGGCAAGGCGCGATACATCCCTTCACGTCTCCGAAACACTCTCAACACTGGCGTACGCTTGTGCGAGTGGCGCATGAGTTAAAGATCGATATTGATAAACCTTACACCGATTTGACCGAAAAGGAAAAGAACATCATTCTGGGTGGTCACGGCGAATACCTCGGCGTTTTTGGTTTTTTTAAAATGCTCGACGAACAATCGTATAAATTGCATTACCGCGTGCTTGCCAGCCGATACCGCGGTTATACTACTTGCCCAAAATGCAACGGCTCGAGGTTGCGTCATGCCGCGCTTAACATCCGCGTCGGTGGCAAAACAATCCATGACGCAATACTGTTTTCAATTGCCCATGCCAAAGACTTTTTTCAGAATCTCGCATTAAATAAAACGGATGCGCATATTGCAGGAAGACTGCTAGAAGAAATTCGTAAACGACTGCAATATCTTGATGAAGTTGGCATTGGATATTTGACGTTGGAACGATTGGCTAATACCCTAAGCGGGGGCGAAACTCAGCGCATAAATCTTGCGACTGCGCTCGGCTCAGCACTTGTTGGGGCGACGTATGTTCTTGACGAGCCAAGTATCGGATTGCACCCTCGTGACACCGAACGGTTAATGCATGTGTTGAAATCGCTGCGCAATCTCGGAAATACCGTTATTGTCGTAGAACACGATAAAGAAATTATTGATCAGGCGGACATACTTGTAGATATCGGACCAGGTGCCGGTGAAAACGGAGGTAACATTGTTGCCATTGGTCCCGCCAATGAAGTACGTAAAAATCCTGATTCACTTACTGCGCAGTATCTAAATGGCACGCTGGATATCCCGTTACCAGAACGTCGCCATATTTCAGAAAAGAAATCCCTCTTCATTAAAAATGCATATGAGCATAACCTGAAACATATTGACGTTATGATTCCGCTCAATTCGTTCGTCTGTGTGACGGGTGTTAGCGGTTCGGGAAAAAGCACTCTTGTTCATGATGTACTATATGCAAATCTAAAACGAGCAATGGAAGGATTTACGGGAACTGTCGGTAAGTGCGGCAGCGTGCTCAACTCGGATTCGATCAAACATGCCGAATTTGTCGATCAGTCGCCGATTGGCAGATCGCCCCGCTCAAACCCGATTTCTTATATACACGTATTTGATAACATTCGAGACCTTTTCGCCGCAACGCCCGCTGCAATGCTGCGCGGCTGGAAAGCTGGGCATTTTTCTTTCAATGTTCCGGGCGGCAGATGCGAAGCGTGTCAGGGCGAAGGTGTAGTAAAGGTCGAAATGCAGTTTCTTGCCGATCTGTATCTCACATGTGAAGTATGCAATGGCAAGCGTTACAAACGTGAAATCTCCGAGGCGACATACCATGATAAATCGATTGTTGACGTGTTAGAAATGACTGTTAACGAGGCGCTATCCTTTTTTGAAGGACAACGCCGTATTGTTTCGCGGCTGAAAGTATTGGAAGAAGTAGGGTTAGGATACATCCGACTTGGGCAGCCTGCGACGACTCTCAGCGGTGGGGAAGCGCAACGCATTAAACTTGCCTCATATCTTGTTGGTGAACTCTCTGAGCATGCGTTGTTTATATTTGACGAACCAACGACAGGTTTACATTTCGCAGACATAGCTATTCTGCTCAAATGTTTTGACGCGCTGATCAACGCAGGACATTCTATCGTCGTGATTGAGCATAATATGGATGTCATCAAATGCGCTGATTATGTTATTGAACTCGGTCCTGAAGCTGGTGATGCCGGCGGATATATTGTGGCAAAAGGGACACCGGAGGCGATCTCTCGCGTTAAAGGATCTTACACAGGTCAGTATTTGAAGAAATACCTGAAATAAGCGTTGCGCGAATTATGCCGAGAACATTATCTCATTGTTTATGCTAGTAGCCGTTTGCTCAATCTCGGCCAATGTTTGCATATCGAACCATCTCATCCTCTTTTCGACATTGAACCACGTTATTTGACGTTTTGCATAATTACGAGTGTGTTGTTTGATGAGTTCAATGGCGCGTTCCATGGAGATTTCATTGCGAAGAAAAGAAAATAATTCTTTATAGCCTGGGGTGTTCAGCGATTGCAGAGAATCGTCGAATCCGTGGGTGTATAATGATTGTACTTCTTGCAGTAGCCCAGCATCCATCATTTCATTAACGCGATTATCAATCATGGAATACAACTGCTTTCTGTCCCATCTCAATCCGACGAATTCTGGGTGAAACTGTATAGAAGGTTTCATGGCGTGTAATTGGGAAAGAGGGAGCCCTGACACATAAAATGCCTCCAGTGCACGGACGAGCCGACGACGATGAAGCGTCTTCAATGTCATTGTCGCGCCGGGATCAACAGAATGCAATTCATCTAATAGTTTTTCAGCCCCTTCAATTTCAAGGCGTTTTTCAAGACTCAGGCGAATTTCATTGTCTTTTCCGGCACCCTCAAATAATCCGTCAATAAGTGACCGAATGTATAATCCTGATCCGCCGACGACAATTGGAAGATGACTGCGCGTAAATATTTCATCAATTGTTTTTCTCGCATCCCTGCCATACTCTCCAGCGTTGTATTCTTGACCGGGATTTACGATGTTTATAAAATGGTGTGTGTATTTTCCCAAAATATCGTTCGATGGTTTTGCAGTGCCGATATCCATCCGCCGGTAAATTTGACGTGAATCGGCGGAAACTATCTCAGCCGGACTTCGCTTCGCAATTTCAATTGCGAGCGTCGTTTTACCTGAACACGTCGGTCCCGCTATAACAAGAACTTTTTTACGATGTTCTTTGGGCGTAACTATTTCTTCCACTTGATGAAAAAGATTGAACAACGATTAGGCATGGTGAAAGCATGCTCGATAAGTTCTTGTTATATGCACATCTATTCTCTGATTCCCGGTTCAGTCAATTTAACTAATTGAACGGCGTGATCAAATTGTTTCGCCGTCAGAATATTGCGTTCAAGAACTATTTCTCGAACGGTTTTGCCTTTTGCGACTGCTTCTTTGGCAATCTCCGCCGCTTTCGCATAACCTATGATTGGGTTCAAGGCAGTAACGACGCTAGCGCTTTTATGAGCATATTCTTCGCAGCGTTTCGTGTCTGCGACGATCCCTTCAACACATTTTTTGGTGAACATGTGAACGCCGTTTTTCAGAATCTCCATCATGAACATCAGATTGAAAGCGATGACAGGCATCATCACGTTCAGTTCTAATTGTCCCGCCTGTGCGGCGAGTGCGATTGTTGTATCGCTACCTATAACCTGAAAACAAATCATGTCCATCATTTCTGCCATTGAAGGATTAACCTTGCCGGGCATGATGGATGAACCGGGCTGTACGGCGGGTAACGTGATCTCTTTTAATCCAGTGGTCGGACCGGAGTTGAGCAAACGCAAATCGTTTGCGATGCGGATCGTGTCCAAGGCGAAATTCTTGAGAGCGCTTGAAAGAATGACGAACGGCGCCATACTCTGCATTGCTTCAAAATAGTTTTTAGCTGGGCGAAGGGAAAATCCCATCTGCTTTCTTAAGTGCTTCACAACCACAGTCCGGTATTTCGGATGTGCGTTCAATCCCGTGCCTACTGCGGTGCCGCCGATGCCAAGTTCGCCGAGCTCCTTTGCGGTATCGTTAATGCGAGCGATATGTTTTTTCACAGCTTCCGCATACCCTCCAAATTCCTGTCCTAAACGGATTGGGGTGGCATCCTCCAAATGTGTTCGCCCCGATTTGATTATCTTGTCCCATTCTTTTGCTTTTTTTGCCAATGCTGCATTCAGCATTGTAAGTGAGGGGAGAAGCTCTTGTATCGCAGCGATGGAAGCAAGGCGGATTGCGGTGGGGAAGGTATCGTTCGTTGATTGCGACATGTTTACGTCGTCGTTCGGATTAACAAACTTGTATGCCCCTTTTTCACCGCCGAGTAATTCCGTAGCACGGTTTGCAATGACTTCGTTGATGTTCATATTGAATGATGTCCCCGCCCCTGCTTGAAATACATCAACGATGAATTCATCGCGGAATTTTCCGGAAAGAATTTCATTGCAAGCTTTGATGATTGCGTCTGCCTTTACTGTAGATAGTACTCCAAGTTCTTTGTTGGTCAGCGCCGCACATTTTTTCAGATAGACATAAGAGTCAATGAAAATACGATGCTCCCGCAAACCGCTGATTGGATAGTTCTCTACTGCGCGCTGCGTCTGTACGCCATAATATACGGATGAGGGAACCCGTTTGTCTCCGAGTGAATCGTGTTCGATACGGAATTTAGATGCCATACGTTATGAAATTTTAAATATTGAATGATGCCTTATTTGAAACTCTTTCGCAATTACGAGCTGAATTGCCTAATCTAAATAATTATTTTTCACGTGAATATTTTTCTTCATATTTCTTATAAAGATCTTTCTGCTTGTTATTTAAGTCAACTTTTCGTCCTTCGATAAATTCCTCAACGACATCATTTGATTCCAAATCAAGCAGGTCCCCGTTTGAAACGACAATGTTTGCATCTTTGCCTGTGTCCAATGAGCCAAGCCGGTTCTCAACACCGAGTATTTCAGCAGTCGAGAGCGTAACTGCCCGCAACACTGTGTCTTCGGGCAATCCGAAACCAACCGCAGTCGCCGCCTGAAATGGGAGATTCCGCTGGGGCCATGAACCATTTTCTGAGAGGCAAAATTTAATGCCGGCGTCGTGCATTTTTTGGGGCAACGTGAATCCTTCATCATAATCTTCCTCTTCGCGCCGCGGGGTGGCGTTCACTCTGCCGAGGATCACGGGAATATTTTTCGCTTTGATGATAGGAGCAATCCGCCATGCATCCGTTCCACCGACAAGAACAATACGTACTTGCTCCCGTTCAAAGAAATCAATCGCCGATTCAATTTGCCTCAATTCATCCGCGTGAATGAACAGAGGTTCTTTATCATCGAACACGGGAATCATCGCTTCCCATCGGACATCTTTTGCAATGTTACTATCGGTTTTTTTTGCAAGATAATAAGCCTTTGCCTCGCGAAAAAAAGTGAATACAGTTTGCAGATTTTTTTCAATGTTTTTCTTTTGTTCTTCGTCTGATTGCGTCATCCACCATCCATGGCTTATTGAGACCGAAGGCCAATTCACGTGCACACCGAGAGTTGGAACAACGTCCATATCTTCTCGGGTCCATCCGTCGAGATTCATAAGAGATGATGTGCCGGAAACATACCCGCCTTGTGGCGCAATCTCTGCCGTTGTAATACCGTTTGTTCGCACTGTTGGAGGTACTTCCGAATCGGGATTGTACGCAACATCGCCCCGGACGTCCGGATTGACTAGCCCGGTTTCGCCGTAATCCTGCGTTGCACGCACTGCGTCTATTTCGACAAGACCGAGTGTTGTATTCGGCGCGATCAATCCCGGATAAACATATTTTCCCTCGGCATGAATAATCTCGGCGTTGTTAGGGATTTCAACGTTCACCCCGATTGCTGTAATCTTGCCGTTTTGAAATACGACCGTTCCATTGTCAATGATTCCATGTGACACAGTGAATACTTTGCCTCCAACAATCGCAATCGGTTTGATCTGCAGGGCGCCCGGCAATTCATTATTTGCCTGTACGGTGGAATATATGACCAACGCGATTAAGAAAACAGCTGTTTGTATAAATAATCTGCAATAATCAATCATTGTCGCGTTCCTTTCCTTTTTTCGTTTCATTATCTGGTCCCTGCAAGGTTGCTGGCTTTTTCTCAGCAAGTATTTTGGCAACGAGTGCAGCACGTTCACGCCGCACGTCATCCGCCATTTTTTTATCGTCATCCCTGTCGAAATATTTTCTTCCATCTATCCATGTTTGCAGCACTTTTGCGTGCGCCGAGAGAGGGTTGCCATCCCACAAGACAATATCTGCGTCTTTACCCGCTACCAAACTGCCAACGTATTTTTCTACATGCAATTGTTTTGCACCATTTATCGTACATAGTTTGATTGCCTCCTCTTCGGGGAGACCGCCATATTTAACGGATTTGGCTGCTTCTTGATTCAATCGCCGCCCCATTTCAGGATCGTCGGAATTGACCGTCGTAACAATCCCTTCTTTTTCCATCATGGCAGCGTTATACGGAATCGCGTCGTACACCTCAAATTTATAATCCCACCAATCTGAGAATGTTGACGCCATGGCACCATCTTTTTTCAATTCCGGAGCGACCTTATATCCTTCAAGCACGTGCGTGAATGTACAGATATGAAATCCGAATTCTTCTGCAAGTCGCGTAAGCATAAGAATTTCCGGAGCGACGTACGAATGGACATGAATAAATCGCTCCCCGTTAAGAATTTCGACGATCGCATCAAGCTTCAGATCGCGGCGAGGCGGGACGCTGTCTTTCGATGGATGTTTTTTCCATTCCTTCCATCTGTTTTCGTATTCTCGCGCGGATTGAAATTCATCACGAATAATCTCCCTCACCCCCATGCGTGTTTGTGGGTATCGCGTCGTAAAATAATCGCCCCAGTTGCTTTGTTTCACATTTTCTCCCAAGGCAAACTTTATGGTGCCGGGAGCTTCTTTCATTTTCATCTCTTCCGGCAATGATCCCCATCGGTGTTTTATTACTTGGCATTGTCCTCCGATTGGATTCGCTGAGCCATGCAATAATTGGGAGATTGTCGTTCCGCCTGCAAGTTGCCAATAGATGCTGATATCTTCGTCGTCAACAACGTCGCCAATGCGCACTTCTGAACTCACCGCTTCCGCGCCTTCGTTGACGTCGCCGGAAATGTTAATGTGTGAATGTTCGTCGATGATGCCAGCTGTTACGTCCCTGCCACCTCCATCTATGATAGTTGCATCTGAAGGAACAGATATATTCTTTCCAACTTCTTTTATTTTTCCATCTCCAAAAACAATTGTGGCTGAATCAATAATTCCTTGATCTGCGCTTGTCCAAATTTTCGCGTTTGTGATAGCGACTTCATGAGGTTGATCGGGCATTTTTGTGATTCCGAAAGCTTTATCAGGATAAACGATTGGGAAAAGCGGCGCGAGATTTTTTTTCTTCACAGTTGTATCAGGCTTTGGACTATAATTTTCAGTCCGTGTTGCTGTCCAATAAATCGTTTCGCCATCGCCAAGGTTGCCAAATCCGCTTGCGGTGTCAGCGTTCATTGTTCCACTCAACCGGATCATTCCTTCTCGGTCAAGAGAGTCGCCAGTAAAATCGAAGGAGACGTTATGCCGAGAAACATTAAATGAAGTAATTTTTGATTTTTTATCCCCTATATTACTAATTGTACCTTCGGGTGCACTTTGTTCGCCGGAAATGTCTAAATGGAATAAAATTGTTACGCGTTGTTTTGGTTTTTTACTGTCTGTTTGAGTGATAGCGATGTCCCATTTTCCGCGTGGTTCGATTTCCGGAGCGGGGTTCACCTCGTATTTATGCCCGTCAATCCACACAGAGTATATTGTTGTTTTCTCGGCAAATATCGGTCCGCTGGCAACGATAAAGTCCGCGAGTTTACCCGGTTCAATCGTTCCGGCAATATTCGCAATGCCACACACCGATGCCGGGACGGTGGTGAGGGCTGCAAGCGCTGCTGGTTCGGACAATCCATAATCGATACCCTTTCGTATGTTTGCAAGGAAAGATTTAATGTCTTTCAAGCCATGGCTCGTGAATGTAAATGGTATACTTGCTTGCTCCAGCCGCGCCGGATTCGCAGGCGCTTCATCCCATTTTTTCAGGTCGGCAAAAGAAACTTCCGTTTCGCTTTCTGGCGTAGAAACATCCGGCGCTTCAGGAAAATTGACAGGAATGATCAGGGTGTCGTGCAAATCTTTGATAGCATCGATTCGCTGGAATTCGTATCCCGATCCTTTCAAAATCATTGAGAGATTGAATTCATCCCCGATTTTTTTTGCGCGAAACAAATTCAATACATCATTGCAATCGAATAAAATTCCTTGCGATTTATGCACAGTAGGTATTAAAACCGCGAGCGCATCGTTTGTTTCGGGATGCGACTGCCCATGATTGCGCGCATAGGCAGCTTGAGCCTGTTCGTACCATTGCGCATCGTAGAATGTTTGCCGGATTAGTGCAATTGAACCCATCAGGGATGACGGATAATCCTGCTTAGAACCCCCTTTGTCGAATGAAATGAATTGAAATGATGTCGCAGGGATGATTTTATCATTGGGAAGTCCTTTTCCCAAAGAGGCAATGCACGACGTTCCGCGGAATATGCCATCGAGATCGGCGGTTTGGGCGATACAAAATCCCTGTGAGCGTAATTTCTCCGCTTCGTTCTCATCCGGTGTAAATATTTTAGTGGCCTCACGCTCAGCATGAATCGCGCCATTCCACGAAAGTGCCCCCTTGCGGTCAATTGTGGGATGGGGCTTGTCGTCATCGTTGCTTCCGGGCGCAGCGGGTGTTTTCGGAATGCCGTAATCGGAAAAAGGCTCGATGAAACCGGCATAGATATATAAACCTTTTGCATTGATAGGATATGCGTCAGGAGGTACGGCACTGTCTGCACTTACGGACGCGATGTGCCCATTGCGAACCACGACGGTGCCGCGATCGATAGTGTGCGTCGGCGAAACGACTATGGTTGCATTTGTCAATGCATAATTGTCAGGTGTCTTGTGCCGCAATCCCTCGACTGGTGACGTTTGCGCTGAAAGTTCTGAAGTTATTGTAAAATAGAAGAGAAGGAGGAAAATCTTCATTATTGTTACGGTACCATTTATTTTCTTGGGGAACGCTCGATTTGGATTTCAAGGTATGTTTAGCGCTAATCACAATTCGCAAATTACGAAAGATGTTATAATAAAAATAATTTGATAGGATATACTGAAGTCGGCGGGTATGTTATAGCTGAATGTTTGTTCAGAGAAACTTATAATTTTACAAAAAACGTATAAGAATGAAGGTGAACGATTTGTTAATCGTCGATTTTCAATATCACTTTCCCTGTGGTTTTTCGAGATTCCAGCATCCGATGAGCTTCTGAAGCTTGCGCTAGCGGGAAAATTTTGTCAATTCTGAGTTTGAGCCACCCCTCGCGTATTGCATTCAAAACGACAGTTGCACGGTGGAGCAATTCTTCGCGCGATTGGGTAAAGTTTCCGAGCAGTCCGCCATGGATAGTAATTGATTTCAGCATGAGCATTCCAGGTGCAATCGGTTCAGCTTGTCCACTCGAAGAACCAAAGAGACAGATATGTCCGCGTACGCGCACCGCTTCAATATCCTTTGCGAATGTAGATAATCCGACGCCATCAATGATATAATCAGCTCCGCGTCCGCTCGTGAAATTCATCGTTTGAGAGATGAAATCGTTAACAGTATAATTGATGATAAGGTCAGCGCCTGCTTCGCGCGCAAGTGCAGCTTTTTCGTCGGTCGAGACTGTTCCAATTACCTTTGCCCCAACATATTTTGCCCATTGCACAAGCAACAGACCAACGCCTCCTGCAGCTGCATGCACTGTAACCACATCGCCAGGCTTGATAGGATAAAATTCATAGATTAGATACTGTGCCGTGAGACCTTGAAGCGGAAACGCTGCGCCTTCTTCAAAAGATATACCATCCGGCAACGGTATCAACTGGGATGCCTTTACAACGGCATATTCCGCATACGATCCGGTCGAACCGGCATAGGCGACGCGATCACTGGGTTTTACTTCGGTCACTCCATCGCCAACGGACTCAACGATGCCAGAGCCTTCCATTCCGGGCGTAAATGGCATGGTATGCTGGTACCGCGCATATAAACCGCGGCGAGTGTATATATCAGCAAAGTTAATTCCTGATGCTTTCAATCGGACAAGCACTTCGCCTGCTGAAGGAGAAGGTATTGCAATTTCCTTTAATTGTAACACACCTACATCGCCCGTTTTTTCAATCTGGATTGCTTTCACGATGGTTCCTCGGTTTATTCCATCTCAAATATTTTATGAAAATTCCAGCGAATCAATTCTCCACCGCTCCATTCGACGTTCAAAATGGCAATATTATCGAACCATACGTCAAAATATTTCTCTTTCCCTTGTACGAATTTCCATACTACGTTAAATAAATTTCCGCACCCTTCTGCAATTGTCGCATGGAAGCGAAGATTTTCTGCGTCGTATGCTCCCCATTGCATCCACTTCATCGTGCGCAGCCCGATAATAAAATCTGAAAATGCTTTTTGCGCCTCTTCCGAGGGTTTGACATCAATAAAGACAACGCTTGGCGGAAAACTTAAAAATCCACCGATACGCACTTGCGATTTCTGATGTGTTTTGCAAAAATACTCGCAGAATGTTTCAATTTCACTGAGTTTCCCGATGTTTTCCACATCAAATTCGTATTTCAATGTGAAATGTGCTGGAGCATTTTGGTTTTTTACAACGTTCAAGCCATATATGGTATATACGCTGTCAATTAATGATTGTCGGTAGGCTTCTATTTCACCTCGAAGCAAGCAGACGAGTATATACATCAAAAAAAGCGCGATATCGCAGTATCATGCGGAGCAAGCATACTTAAGCCAACACAGTATGAACGATGAATATAGATATTCTATTGCTTCGTGGTGTGGCAGTTGAGGCAACCAAATCCTTTGGGATTTTTTTCGGAATGTTCGGGTAGGTTAAGTAGAGCCGCCATTTGCGGTTTTACTGTTCCCATCATGAATTTCATATAGTCGGGCTGTTTTTCTCCAAGTTTTTTGAAACCCGCCTGATCATTTGGCAATTGAAAAATCTTCGGATTCGGCATTTTGAAAGATTTATCTTTGGCGCCATCTCCATGACACGTCATGCAATTCACCCGAGCATATTTGTTTGCATCGAATGCAGCAAAGGCAGTTTTCATTTTCGGAAGCACTGTGTTTTTCATATAGTCTATTTTTTGATCTTTCGTCATTTTCTCCCAATGTACGCTCGTATCTCTTGGAAAGGTTTGTTGCTGGGCTGCAGCGGGTTTACCCTGATCGGACGAGACGGTAGGTCTAATATTAGTAGCGCTACCGTAAGAAATAATTGTGGGTATAATGTATACGATTCCTCCTATGAGTGCCGTCGTAATTAAAAATTTTATTTTCATTTTCTTTTATTTTTTCAGTAAAATTATGATTGTAAAAAATTATTGAATAATTCAAACCTAAGAATATTCAATTTAAAATAAAAGCGAATTTTTAAGTATTTGTTGAGCCATTCATTTACGCATAATACTGAGTCGATAATTGCCGAGCAAGAGAAACTTTAGTAATATTGCACCCAATTCTATTCACCTTTTTTTACGGAATAAATAAATGGAAGAACAAGCTAATCCGCAGTTTTCGCCGTTGCCCCCACCTGTACAGGATAACACGTCGGTGTGGAGCCGATATTTCAATGTGTTAGCCTCACCTTCCGAAGCGTTTGAAGGGATCGCATCGCTTGAGAAAAAAACCGTGTTGTGGATCGTGCCGATGATTATCCTTATAATTGCCACAATAGGGATTGCAGCACTCACAATGTCGAATCCCGCAGTACAGCAGGATGTGCAAGCAACAATTGAGAAAAAAATGCAAAACAATGTACAAAGCGGAGCGATGACACAGCAACAGGCTGATCAAGCTATCGAGATGGGTACAAAAATGTCGAAGGTTTGGGCGTATTTCGGTGCCGTTTTTGGTGTGCCAATTTTCTGGCTCGTTGTTACGTTGGTGTATTGGCTTGTTTTGTCATTCATACTGGGGGGCGAGATTTCATTTCTCAACACGTTCACTGTCTACTCATTGGGGAGCGCGGTGTATTTGATAGAAGCGCTAATTACAGGCTTGCTCGTATATGCGACAGGCTCACTCATGACGCAATTGAATTTGGGCTTTCTCGTTTCGGCCGAAAATAATGCGATGATGCACGCGCTGTTGGCGCGGTTCAATCCGTTCACGTTCTGGCTGTTGTGGGTGCTTTGCATCGGGTTTGTCAAAGTTAGCAACTTGACAATGAAAAAAACTGTGTACGGGGTTGCTGGGCTGTGGCTTGCGTATAGCGCCGCCGCGGTTTTGCTTTCTAATATTCCAATGTTTAAATCAATGTCGGGTATGTGAGCGCGTGAAAGATTGGAACACAAAAGACGGACAACAACATAACAATACCTAAATATGGCTTGTTGCGAGCTAAACGCTTTCAAAAATATCCCGCTAATAAACCCGCTGAATGAATAAAGATATCAAGTTGTATTTGAATAGATTCAAGGCAGGGGAATGCACGGCAGAAGAACTACTGAACGTGATTTCCTCTCGCAGTGTAGAATCGTTGGGATTTGCACACGTTGACCATGAGCGGGCATCACGGCAGGGATTTCCAGAAGTAATTTTCTGTATGAACAAAACGCCTAAACAAGTTGGGGAACTTGCCGCAACGATTGCAAAAAACGGACATTCAGTGCTTGCGACGCGCGCATCAAAAGAACAATTTGCCGCTGTGAAAAAAAAACTCCATGCAGCGATATTTCATGAAGACGCTCACGTGATACTTTTTTCCGCAAAGAAAAAATCTCCAGTGTTGAAAAAACATTTTGCATTAATCATTACCGCCGGGACAAGTGATATACCCGTTGCGAAGGAAGCGGCATTGACGATCGAATCATTCGGTCATCGTGCGGATACGTTGTTCGATGTCGGAGTTGCGGGCATACATCGACTGTTGAGAAAAACAGACATTCTTACGAAAGCGTCAGTTATTATCGTCGCTGCGGGTATGGAAGGAGCTCTGCCAAGCGTCGTGGGTGGATTGGTGAACGCGCCCGTTATTGCCGTACCGACATCAATAGGTTATGGCGCGGGAGTGGGGGGCTATGCTGCACTGCTTGGCATGCTGAATTCATGTTCTTCAAATGTAACTGTCGTCAATATTGACAACGGATTCGGCGCGGGGTTTGTTACAAGCACTATTTTGAATCTTTTGGAAAAATCTTCGCGTTAATTCTATCCATGCTTCTTCTCGACGGAAACTCCCTTACCATTGAAAACGTCTATGAAGTTGTGTACAATTTTGCGTCGGTAAAGATTTCCGATGCCGCAAAAATTCGGATGCAAGCCTCGCGTGGTATTGTCGACTCTTGGGTGAGGAATGAAGAAACCATTTATGGCATCACGACTGGCTTCGGCGATCTCGCCATGGTAACAATTCCCATTGAACAAATTGAAGAATTACAGGAAAATCTTATTGTAAGCCATTCCGCAGGAACAGGAAATTTTTTGCCGCCTGCAATCGTTCGGGCAATGTTACTGCTTCGGGTAAATGCCCTTGCTAAAGGATATTCCGGCATTCGTATTTCGACCGTGGAATATTTTATCCACATGTTACAAGAAAACATGCTTCCGGCAATACCGTCGCAAGGTTCAGTCGGTTCGAGCGGTGATCTTGCGCCCCTTGCGCATCTTGTACTTGCGGCTATAGGGAAGGGACGTTTTTGGAAATTTTTGCATGCGGGAACAGCAACTCGTTTACGCCTGAACTCGACGAACCACGAGACTATACCTGCAGCGCAACTTTTGAACGAGAAAGGTATCGTTCCACTACGTCTCCATGCGAAAGAAGGGCTTGCCCTTATCAACGGGACGCAGATGATGACAGCGTATGGTACACTGGAAATTTATGATGCACGGCAACTTGCAATTGCAGCAGATATTTGCGCCGCACTTTCGATTGAAGGACTTAAGGGAACAGACAGAGCATTCGACGCACGTTTACACGCAACCCGTCCCCACGCTGGGCAGCAGCGAGTGGCAGAAAACTTGCGTTCACTCATGCGGGGTAGTGAAATCCGCGAGTCTCACCGCACAGACGATCCTCGCGTTCAAGATGCCTATTCACTCCGATGTGCACCGCAAGTGCATGGCGCTTCCCGCGATACGATTGAATATGCAGCGCGTATCATCGAAACGGAAATCAATAGCGCAACTGATAATCCATTGATTTTTGCAGAAGATAAAGAGCATATTGAAGGCGGAAATTTTCACGGACAACCTGTGGCGCTCGCACTCGACTTTCTCGCCATTGCGTTGGCAGAATTGGCAAGTATTTCGGAGCGACGTATCGAACGGCTCGTGAATGGTTCCCTCAACGGATTACCGAAATTTTTGACGGAACACGGCGGATTAAACTCCGGCTTGATGATTGCGCAATACACCGCTGCGTCACTTGTTTCCGAAAATAAAGTCCTTTCCCATCCAGCAAGCGTTGATTCAATACCTACTTCTGCCAATCAAGAAGATCACAATTCTATGGGAAGTATTGCCGCGCAAAAATGTTATAAAATACTTCAAAACCTGCGTTCGGTACTAGCAATTGAGCTTCTTTGTGCAGCCCAAGCGATTGACTTCCACCGACCGTTGAAATGCGGCGCAGGTGCGGAAGCGGCGTATCAACTTATTCGTTCACTCGTCCCGCACCTTGAAAAGGACAGAGTCATTCATGATGATATTCAGACAATGATAGAATTGTTGGACGGGAACGGTCTTCAGACGAAAGCGGCAATGAGCGCTAAAATTTTATAAATCCGATGTCAATATTGGACAGAACTACACAGATACAAAATGGCTTATCTGAAAAGGACAAAGATTTGAATTTAGGATAAAAAATTTTTTATATAAAAAATAATTGTTAATTTAGTAACAGTTGCAACAGCCAATATTGTCGTTATTACTATCAAGGAATGAAAAATGGAAAACGTTAAGATATCATCCCACACTATTTTCCCGCCAGCCGGATCGTGGGACAATGCCAATGAAAAGTCTCATTCGATCTTCCCGCCAGCCGGATCGTGGGACAATGCCAATGAAAAGTCTCATTCGATCTTCCCGCCAGCCGGATCATGGGACAATGCGAATGAGAAATCCCATTCGATTTTTCCCCCTGCCGGAACGTGGGACTAATCTTTACACTTCTATATTTAAGTTGCAGAAGTCTTGAATTGTATACAGCAATTCAAGACTTCCTTTTTTTATGGCGTTACGAATTAAGGAATTCTGATTGACATGATAACGAGACAAGAGGCAATCTATCTGAAATGTGATCTTCTCGTCAACGGGGTGAGGCTAACTGAAATGCGCATGGATCTGTTCAGCGGTCACGGATGGGATGAAAATCGAGCGAAAGCGTTTCTGCCAGCGGAGATACAATTGCCAAACGAAGTACACGCCCAAATCCGTGAAAACAGAGAAGCAAATTTTCGTCTCCGTATTATAGAGAATATTCTGGTGGTTCAGGATCGAACCAACAATATTGTGTGTTCATGCAATTTTGTCTCACTCCCGATTTTTGCAGACTCAACGTCTGCCGATGACACGCCGTTTGATAAGATCGTGGTGTACAATGGCACATGCAATCTTAATTTCACGTGGAATTATTTTTGCGATTACTTCCGTACGAAGCAGGAATGCCGTTTTTGCAATTTGACGCCTGCACAGGATTTTTATCCCGAAGAAAATATTTCAAACGCACGTAAGACCGCCGGTCAGTTGGCGGACGTCGTTGAAACTGCGAGAAAATACATTCGCGATCCTAAATCAATAATGACACGTGGAACACCACCACAAAAACAAGGCTTAGGTGAAGTTGCTCATATTCTTGAAGAACTTCGAGTGCGTTTTGCTTTAAACGGAGCGAGAGAAAGCGCGAAAGTATTGATGACAATATCGCCTACAAAGCATATTGCTGATGTGAAACAATTGTATGATTCAGGTCTGCATTCTGTTGCATTTAATTTTGAAGTTTTTGATCGCGGTTACTGGAAAGCAATCGTACCGGGTAAAGACTCGTTCATCGGCAGAGATTTATGGGAGGAATCGCTTATTGAAGCAGTAAAATATTTTGGAACAGGAAGAGTGTTCTCTGCGATAATTGCCGGGCTTGAGCCCCGCGAAACACTGATAAAAGGTGTGCACTGGTGTTGCGACCGTGGAATCATTCCTATCATTGTTCCGTTCAGTCCGGAAACAGGAAGCCAATTTGAGGGTTTCCGACCACCTACATTACAATGGATGAGTGACGTTCATCTTGAAGCAGCAGACATCATTTCTTCAAAACTGCCGTTGATTGGTACAGAACAATATTGGAGCGACGAAGCACCCATTTGTGCAGAGTGTTTCACCGGGGGAATATTATTCGATGTGATAAAAGCTAATGCAGGTTTGACCCATTACCACGGACATAATGCCGCACACGAATTAGATGACACGAAACGTATTGAGGAAGCAGCAACAGCATCATGACCTTCGACGAAACACTTCGGCTTAAAATAGAATTATTGATAGACGGCTTGACGATAACTGATGCAGCGCTGGGGACTGTCGGCAAGGGCGGATTGGAAAAAGTGTTTTGGGTGTTTGAAATGACACCCGTAGAGCACATCGGTACAGGGGACGGTACACGACCTCTGCCAAACGACATGTTGCTTCCTTGGGATATATACGTTGATGTCCGTTACAATCCGCGGTCGCTTTTTCTTGTGGATTACGACGGCGGTGCGCTCATGCTCCGCAAGAACGGCGCCGATATATGTGAAGTGAATTGGCCGAAGCGTCCGGCATTTTACGATAAATTCACGCGAAGCGGCGAACGTATGAAAAAGATTGCCGCAATGCGCGGAAGCTGCGGATTGCGAGTGTGTCACGATAATACGTGCAATTATTACGCAACCAATGAACAATGCAAGTTTTGCAATATCGTCCCCGCACGACAGCGTAATCGCAATCATGTTGTTACGCATAAAGAAGTTGAGGACATTTATGATGCTGTGAAAGAGGCAATTATAGACGATCCCGTATGCTCGCATCTTTCTTTCACCGCCGGCGCGTATGCGAATGACGGATTAGGAAGCCTGCCAAACATTTTAGAGAGGCTCAAGCCACTTCTTGCACAGAAAAATATTCCCATTGTCACTGCAATCACTGCAACACGCAACCGCGCGGAGACGGAGTTTCTTTGCGACCGAGGAATCAGTTCGGTTGCATTCAATATCGAAATATGGGATGAGTCCCTCTTCAAGGAGATTTGCCCCGGAAAAGAGCGCCGCATCGGACGTGAGCGTTGGATAACGGCTCTTAAAGAAGCAAGTGTGTTGTTGAAACCTGCGCGTGCACTCACATCCTTCGTCGTCGGACTTGAGCCAATTCATTCACTCCTCGAAGGAATAGAATACTTCTCATCGCACGGAATATTTCCGATCATGAGCCCGTTTATCCCAATGGTGGAAACGGAATACGAAGGTAGAGAACCGCTTAAAGCCGAATGGGTGTGGGAAGCGCACGAACGCGCGACAGAGATCATTCATTCAAACCTACCAGAAGCATTTTGCGACGATATTTGGCACGGCGACATCGGTATTTGTCCTTCTTGTACTACCACAAAGGTCTTCTTCGATTTTATGAGGCGCATCGTCCCACGAGATGCCCCATTCCCACACGGAATTACGAACGAACCTGAAGTTGTAATTGATTCACGTTGATAGTTGTAACCCATGGAACGCTCCAGCAATGCCTATTGTTAAAATAACTATCATATTTAAATCACCAGTATGACGCATCAACTTCGTTTAATTCTCATTCTCGCATTTGTGAGCACAACCTTTGTTGCATGTGGTAAGTCAATGAATTCAAATCAGGAAACACAACCGATACTAAGTATTCAGTCGATTGCAACAAAAGATTTTGCTGGACTCACTCCGCAGCCCACGGCAGAAGAAAGTTCGTCGTTTTGGAAATACTGGGGGGATGGCAAGGGAGAAGTAGACAGTTATAAAGTTACCCAATCGCGCTACGGTGAATTACGACAGGGATATTCCGTCCTTATTTATGTAACGGAAGTGATTTCGCGCAATACCCGGATAAAAGTTGAAAGCGATAAAATCCCGAAAGATGATCGCGTCCCCGTGTTAAAACTGAACCGGGTCGTAAAATTTCCGACGGGAATATATGATTACTCCTTGCTCACGTCAATATTTGATGCTATTGGACCGGAGTTAGGCAATCATCCGTTTCAATCTCTCAAAGTTTCCACTACTGTGCAGGAGTGGTGCGGATCTTTCTTTGGAATGTGGCATACAAATACAAATGGATTGAATTACACGCGACATTCATACTTCGAGAGCGAAGGTGACGAGGACAATGTACACTATGATATTCCAAAAGATGAGTGGGAATATGAGGACAATCTTCCTATTCTCATCCGCGATCTCGACGGCGATTGGATGAAAACCGGGGACTCGAAGAATATTGCTCTGCTGCCGTCATTTCAGCATCAACGTTTCACGCACGATTCAATCGGATTTGTTCCTGCAACTGTCATAAAACGAGTCGGGGAAGGTATTACAATAGCCGGTAAGAAATATGATTCAACCATACATTGGCAGTGGATGTACACCGAAGCAAAAACGAAAATTACGGAAGACTATTGGGTTGAATCCACATATCCGCATCGCATCGTGAAATGGGAATCTTCCGACGGTTCGAACGGTGAATTGCTTGTTTCGCAACGGTTACCTTATTGGTCATTGCACGATAACGCACATGCATATTTGCGGAAGGATTTTATAATACCGGAGAATTAAATGCGATTATGTCCAAGGTGTTCAATGGCATATAATGATTTTAATGTTTAAATTATTATATGTCATTGTGCAATTACCATCTTGCCGGTAATAGCGACGTCACGTCCACGGAATATTTTATAATAATACACTCCAGGTGGTAGTTCCTCTTTAGCAATAACGACAGTTGATCCCGTTACACCGCTGATCTTCCTCACTTCATTGCCAAGCGCATTGTAGATGATTATTACAGCGCCTGCAGCATTATCTTCATTCACCGATTGAGGAATTGTCATGATTGCTGTTGTGTTGAAAGGATTCGGATACACATTGCCGCTTATGTTTACTGGCGGAGCAGATTCCTCAACAGTAAGCGGCGCAGTTTCTAATTTAACAACCCAATAATCGTAATTATCACGTTGATCTGGCGAAACAACGCCGAATGGATTCGCAGAGCCAGCAATAGCATAACTGCCATCATGCAATTGTACGATTGCGCTTGCTTTATTGACGTTCCCTCTGCCAGCGGATTTCTGCCATTGCAATTTACCGCCAGAATCCAATTTGATCGTCCAATAGTCAACCATTGAAAACCCATGCCGACCTTCGACGTCACCGTCGTTTGATTCGGTTGTTCCCGTAACAGCAAATCCGCCGTCGCGCGTTTGGATGATCGAACGAGCAAAATCGTTTTTCGATCCGCCATAAGAATATTGCCACTGAATTTCGCCGCTCGTACTCAATTTTACGATCCAGTAATCAGCGAACTTGCTTGATAGGTGATGCCCCGTCACATCGCCATCGTCGGAGAAAGAATATGCTGCAATTGCATAGCCACCATCGTTTGATTGGATGATTGATGAAGCGCCATCATTTTCAGATCCGCCCAGTGATTTTTGCCACATGATTTTACCGTTTGAATCCAATTTAACGATCCAACAATCGTCGCCGCCATGATTGCCGGACACATCTCCATCGTTGGAATTGGAAACACCTGCAACAACAAAACCACCATCGCTTGATTGTATGACGGATGTAGCATCGTCATCTCCCGATCCCCCCAGTGAACGCTGCCATTGTATATTCCCGGACGCGTCCATTTTCACAACCCAGTAATCAGTAAATACCGCAGCGCCGTGATGCCCACTTACATCGCCGTCATTTGAATTCGACGCCCCTGCGACAATACAACCGCCATCATGGGTGGCTGAAATTGCATTCGCTACATCTTCATCGCTGCCACCGAGAGAACGCTGCCATAAAAGATTTCCCACTGCATCTGTTCTTAATATCAAAAAATCGGCAAAATCCGAGTTTCCGTGATGTCCTGTTATATCGCCGTCATTTGAACGTGAATAACCGGCAATAATATAATCTCCGCCTATTGCTTCACAGACTGCGTTCGCTTCATCATAACTTGAGCCACCAAATGATTTTTGCCACATTAGTGTACCCAACGGGTCTGTTTTGATAATCCAAAAATCGGGGTAATCGCTTGATCCATGATGATTGGTTATATCGCCGTCTAATGAACGTGAATACCCTGCTATGAGGTAATTATTATCACTTATGAGCATCATTGAGGAAGCGTTTTCACGGCTCGTTCCTCCATAAGATTTCTGCCACTGGGTATTGGGTGCTTGAAATTGTTGTGAGTCCACTTGATTCACGCCTATTCCCATTGCCAATAAAACAAATACAATCCACCATTTTTTTGAAACAGCCTTCATTTCTTACCTCCTGATCATAAATCTCTTATCACTATTTATGAAATATAAAACAACTCCATCTATTCGTTCGTTCCGGGAACGAGTATGATGTTTTCATCAAAAAATTATCAGGGAACTTTGTACGATTACCATTTCTGTAATCCGATCTTAATTGAATTAAAGAAATTTTTCGGTTACGATATTTTGTATGTCGTCACAGAAAGCATAATTTGCGCCTCCAAAGATTTTCTCACGATTGCCCGCAACACAAATTTCTATTGATTGAGCGCATGAAATTCCAGAATATTACGGATTATTATTCCATTTTCTTGTTCATCAGGACAAGAGATAAGCGAAACCGAGGTCCGCGGTGAAGCAAACAAAGTATATCTTCGTAACAGGCGGTGTTGTCTCATCACTCGGCAAAGGAATAGCAGCGTCATCTATCGGGCTTCTTCTGAAATCACGGGGTTTTCGCGTAACGATTCAAAAATTTGACCCTTATATCAATGTCGATCCGGGTACAATGAATCCGTTTCAACACGGTGAAGTATATGTAACAGATGACGGCGCAGAGACCGATCTTGATCTTGGACATTACGAGCGATACCTCGATGTTTCGATGTCGAAACTGAACAACACCACTACGGGACAGGTGTATAACGAGGTGATAACGAAAGAACGACGGGGCGATTATCTCGGCGCAACCGTTCAGGTCGTTCCACATATTACGGATGAAATAAAACGCCGCATGACCGCCCTTGGTGAAACGGGTGATTATGATATTATAATTACGGAAATTGGCGGTACTGTGGGCGACATTGAATCTTTACCGTTTCTTGAAGCAATGCGCCAGCTTGTGTTCAAACTAGGCAAACCTAATGCGCTCAATATTCATTTGACACTCGTTCCGTTTATCCGTTCCTCAGGCGAACTGAAAACGAAGCCGACACAACATTCCGTAAAAACATTGCTTGAGATAGGTGTTCAGCCGGATATTCTGCTATGTCGCTCCGAGCATCCGCTTGACCACGACCTACGTGCAAAGATCGCTTTGTTCAGCAACGTTGCCGAGGATTCTGTCTTTGAAGCGCGTGATGTTCCGAGCATATACGAAGTGCCGATTGTTTTCGGTCGAGAAAAAATAGACGAAACGATTTTACGAAAATTGCATCTTCCGATCCGACGCCTCAATATGCAAGGGTGGACTGCGTTTGTGAGCAGGGTTGTCCACCCCCAGAGGAACGTGCGAATAGCGCTGTGTGGCAAGTACGTCCAGTTACACGATGCCTATAAAAGTATTTCGGAGGCATTTGTACATGCGGGTGCGGCGAACAACGCCCGTGTTGAATTAGTTTGGATTGATGCCGAGGATGTGCAGAAACATGGCCCTGGGCAATATATGAAGAATATTTCGGGTTTGCTGGTTGCACCAGGTTTCGGTTCACGTGGTGTTGAGGGCAAAATAAGTGCCATTCAATACGTACGAGAAAAACATATTCCGTTCTTTGGTATTTGCTTAGGAATGCAATGCGCTGTCATCGAATACGCGCGCCACGTGTGCAAACTCCGCGACGCAAATTCGACCGAATTCAACAAAAAAACGAGACATAACGTCATTGACTTAATGGAGGATCAGCGCGGCGTAGAAACGAAAGGCGCAACCATGCGACTGGGAAGTTACCCGTGTATCTTGAAAAAAGGAACGAATACTTACCGAGCATACCGCGAGCAATTCATCCGTGAACGGCACCGTCATCGTTACGAGCTCAACAACGATTTCCGCCTCACACTTGAATCCAAAGGGATGGTTATGAGCGGCATCTCCCCCGACGGAAAACTTGTTGAGATGATTGAACTTTCGAATCATCCGTGGTTCATTGGCTGCCAATTCCACCCCGAACTGAAATCACGCGCAACAAAACCTCATCCGCTTTTCCGTGCATTTGTGCATGCTGCACTTGAACATCAGAAAAAACATTCGAAACACTAATTGCGTGCTGGTATTTCGTTCATAATATTCTGAATGTCCATGCTTCAAAGTATGACCCATAAGCAAAGACAGAAGCTGCGGATTGTTTCTGCGGCTATCTTTTTTCTTCTGATTGCATTTTCATACATGCTCATTCAGCTGTCTTTAGAAAAGAGAGCATCATCGAAAACAACGAAATGGACTCCGACGCCGTTAGATAAAGCCGCTGATTCAACAAAAGTATATTTCGGAGTATATTCGCTATCTATCACTGATCTTGATCTTGGCAGCAGTTCGTTCCAATATGATGGATATATGTGGGTGCGTTATAAAGGATTCACAGGGGATTCACTTATGAACGAAATCGAATTGATGAATCGGGGTAAAGACGTGTCGATGGTCGCCGTCGATACGCGTGATAGTTCTCAATTCAAGTATGTCGCATATCGCATTCAAGGAACGATTGCGACGACTTACTCGCTTGCTCATTTCCCTTTCGATACACAAATCTTGACTTTAGAATTTGAAAGCCCGATTTTTGAAAAAAATAAATTTGTGTTTATCCCTGATACCGCGAGTTTTGCACAATATGACAGTGGCTTCGTCGGGTTAGAGCATAATCTGAACGTGCCGGATTACGACGTCATTAACTCGCAGATATATGTTACTGACCACACTTATCCGACGGATTTTGGACTGCCGGAAACAGGAGTCGGTCGCTCACTGTTCACGCGAGCGGTGTTTGAAGTACACGTGCAACGCAAGTTCATGCCTTATTTGACAAAATTTCTGCTGCCTATATTTCTTATGCTTGCCGTAACATATTTGGTGTTCTTCATCCCGCCGGATCAATTGGAAATAAGTATTGTTATTTGCGCGACGTCTCTTTTCACTGCTATAGGCATCGGGTTGCTGCAATTAGAAATTTCTATGCATATCGGCTATTTAATGACGACGGATAAATTTTACGTGTTATCGTATATTGTCATTGTTTTTGCTTTTATAGAAACGATTGTCGCGAGCAATGCAGCGGAGAAAGATATGCAAATGGCAAATCTTATACACGCGTGGTCACGGTACATATTTTATCCTCTATGCGGCGTAGGATTGTTTTTGATCGGGTTGTGGGATTATATAACACCATAGCGGTGTGTGACGGTCGACTATGAACAGGTTTATATTTTTACATGCTTCCGAACGATATGGGCACTCCCAATGTATATTTCTGCGATGTAATCACCGTGGGGCAGGTCGTTGCCCGAATCGTCTCGTCCACCCCATGTGTATGAATGCGATCCAGACGATTGAAATGTGTCGAGCGGATGCGCAACGGCGTCTCCTTTGACGGAGTAAATGACGATCCTGACGTCTGCAGGCTGATGCACTGTATATGAAATTTCAGGCGAGACATCTTCATATTCGGGATACCCAAGTAATCCTCCCAATGAGAATGGAATAGAAACTCCCGCCTGTGAAATATTTGGGATATAATCCGGCGCAATACCAGGTGAGTATTGGCGAGCATGATTGATGATTTCCTGTCCGGTTGGTTGAAGCTCTTCTTCTCGCATTGCGAGATTTCGCATCATAATTGACTCGGGCTGGTTAGCTAGCACCTTTTGCTCTTCATTCCATCCCGGATTGGTGTGTGCGAGGTCGTTCCTAAATCTTATACGCGGAGTGATATGCTGGCGCTTCGCTCTGGAATAAACAGTATCCTGCTGTGGAGTGTAACGACTTGAATCCGTGCTTACAGCCCCACCTGAAAGAGGCACTGTAACCGTATCAGCGGGTTTTGGTTTACTTGTATCGTTTAGGGACAGTTTTTGCATGGGATCGTGCGCGCTGAACGATGTAGGCACTGTCCCTCCTATTGTCAGCGCTTCATTTGGAGAAACAGAAAAAACCTCCAACCCCAACGCCGTCCAATTCAATCCTATGAGAAGAAACTCACACGTTATGCCCACCAGCCACATCCTTGTATATTTCAAGAATTTCTTTTCCACCGTTTTTTTAATTTTCGTCTTTTTTCACCTTAACACAATATTATATACAATCTTTAAGTAAAATTCGCTCCAACGATGCAAAACAAAAATACGAAACAAGAAGCATTACCATGTTATTGGAAAATATAAACATAAACTCGATATGGATTGACTAATTTAAGATATGGTCAATTGACCTATGAGACAAACTTTCGTATTTTTACAAAATATATCGGGCGCTTAGCTCAGCTGGTTTAGAGCGCATGCTTCACACGCGTCTCGTCGCACATTTTCATCATTCAAAATTACCATTCAAAATACCTTGAATTATCAATAATATCAAGGCTTTCCAGCATTCCAACCAAAACCAATAAATTGCACTTCATTTCAACGAAACGTAGCAATCCGTAGCAGTTCGTGATAGTAAAACGCACAGTTTCCGCACAGCTACTTTTCTGCCGCTTCGCGTAAATCCTTCATCGAGTGATGAATATAGTGCTTTTGAGCCGTCTGAATTGAGCAACGCATTAGTTTTGCCGCAATGGATGGATTCGTATTCTTTTCAATTAAATCGGACCAACGTGATTTTCTGAATGCATGAAAATTTCTTCCACGTTTATCAATTCCGACATCAGCCATACATTCAGTGAGCCATTTGGTTAAACGGCTCGTCGAATGATGGCTCCAGCTGAATACTTTGGCTCGATCCTTTGAAAGTTGATCAAGAATTGCATCTATCTGTTTCGTTCGCGGTATGTATTCGCGTCTTATATTGTCTTTCGATACTAGTGCAATTTGGTCTTTCAAAACGTCTCGCCATAGCATTTGAAGCGGTTCATGGATTCTCGTGCCAGACCAGAACAAAAACTCTAATAACAATGCAAACTCCGGTTTCTTCTTTTTAAAATAATCCTGAATTTTTTAAAGTCACAGAACCGGGTAGTGATTTCCCATCGACGTATCGTTGCAGATAGTTTCGTCCTTTTGATAATCTACGAGTCAATTC
>Ga0207061_1041_pt1 | contig 35568 bp, 38 predicted proteins | sample Alteio_BWMinCont_31_FD_153275 | JGI IMG/M metagenome (GOLD analysis project Ga0207061, IMG submission 153275) | Enriched cells from forest soil in Barre Woods Harvard Forest LTER site, Petersham, Massachusetts, United States -... | ecosystem: Environmental > Terrestrial > Soil > Temperate forest >... | reverse complement strand
CCATAATATGACCCATGGTGGAGACAATACGGAACTCATCGCCAAGGAACTTAGCGATAGTCTTGATTTTTGCGGGAGATTCTACAATTAATAGTTTCTTCATGGCCTCTAATCTATCTTTTATGTGCTTTTGAACCCTTAGCTTAGACTCCATCGTGGTAAAATTCAAATCTCTACCATCAAGAGAGCCACTCTCTACCATTAAGATATATAAAATATTTTCAGAATGTCAAATATGTTTGAAAAAGATGGTATTTTTGGCTGATTTTGAGGATGTTGGGGCGAGGGAGGCTCTTTTGTTATAATGATTTTTCGGTAAGCAGGCTTTTTTGAATAAAGGGATGTGTAATGATGCATATACTTGTTGCATTCATGATCGGTATATCCATGCTAAATCTCTTTGCGTGCCAAGAGCCATTATTGTCTGATGATGCATGGAAAAGGATCGCATCTCATTGCCATTATTCAGTGGGGCGGTGCATAAATAGATTCTTTAGAGATAACATCTCCTGCATTTATATTGATAAACCAATCAGATTAGATATTGGTCTTTTGGTGGATTATAAAAAATACAAGGAGCAGGAGAAAAAGCAAAGTTTTCTGTACCAGGGTATCAAAGAAGGCACCATAAAGATGCATGGTGCATGGATATTGGAGAGATGTTATCGGGAAGGTTTATTTTCGTTTTTAAGGCATATGCGTGGGCAAGAATCGCTGAAATTACAGATACCGCTCGGTGAGGGTGGGGCATACGAAGATGTATACAGCGTGTTTGTGGCGGCTCTGAATGATTTTATCGTGAAGAACAAGGTATTAAAAGAGTTATCGATTTCCTATGACAATAAAAACTCTACAGCGTCCATTGGGCTTGTCCCTTTCGGGTTGAGAATAGCAAAAGAGAGCTCTTTGAAAAAACTATCACTTGAGATCGCTACGTTGAAAACAGAGCGGGGTTCATCGATTATACCCTATCACGTACGGATCCTGCAAGTGGAAATAGAAGGTAACGTACGCTTGGAGGAAGTAACGGTGACTGTAGAGCATCATCGCATTCGGTTGAGCCCTGAGCATAAGGAAGATGTGGCTTGGTTTGAGTTTATGTGTGAGGTAAAAGAGGGAAGAATAAGATCAGAAAAAGCCAAAGCACCATGGTATTGGTCTGGCGATCCTACAAAGCGCATTTAATTATATATATAGTTTGATAATGGCCGATTGCGACAATATTGCAGTAGTACGATCAGATCAGGCGAATTAGTACCCTTTATCTATAGTAAGATATGGTTCATTCAAATGGGGTGCGCATATTGCTTGATCATAACGCACTAGTATGGTATAAAATAGAGCATTGTTACGGCTATGGCGCTATGAGAAACGCCTCTAGGTTATGGCCATTTGGATCAATAATGAATGCTGCATAATAATGCGGAACATAATCGCGGTATCCAGGTTTTCCATTATCTAGGCCACCTATGCTTAAAGCAACAGCGTGAAACCTAGCCACGGTTTCCTTATCCTGAACTTTAAAAGCAATATGAATCCCTGTTGCTTTTGGTTTTCCGGTGTAAATTTCGAAAAAAGGATTACCATCCAAACCATACGCTATACATTGCGGTCTTGAAAAAATAACATCGTAACCTATGGCCTTAAGTAGTGGACGATAAAATTGATCATTTTTCTGTAAATCATCTACATAAAAACCAACATGGTCTATCACATTTGTTCCTAAAAGGTTTTTCTTTGTTAAAACGTAGTCATCAATGTACCACAACTATGTTATAATCGTACCCAGCTTGTTGTAACAACAATCAAATAAATTGGCATTTTTTAGCTGTATAAAGGTATATGTATGTGTAGGTTATTTTGTCGATTCGTTGTTCTCATGGTGCTTATTCCGCAGTTGATGTATGCAGCAGATCAAAACAAAAAGTTATCTGGTCTGCCACCAGATGTATGGTGTCGGATTATCAAGAGCGCCGATGGTGCTGCTGTAGAGCAGCTCAAGTTGCATGGCAGATTGCAGATTGTTTCCAAATCTATAGCAGTACAACAGCCTAAGCTTGATCAGCTCGATCTGACACCGGCCGATGTGGAAGATTTGATGTGGCAATTGAATCCGCAAAAAAAAGTTAAAACAATAGCGTTACTGGTTTCTTTGCATCTTAATCACCATGTCTTTGACTATAAAAAAAATGTCTTTGACTATAAAAAAAAGCCTGGGTTACTGTCAGTTGACGAGTGTGCCTATTATAAGGCAAAACAACTTGTTTTTGATGCGCTGAAAAAAAATACCGGTGATGTTGTAACTGATATGCTGCGTGCAGAGTGCTTTACCCATCCCTTTTTATGTCACACCAAAAAATCGGGTGAACTGCTTTTATCTTTTGTTAAACACCATTTATATGCTCAAAACAATAAGATTCGTAACCTGGCTTATTATCTGATAGATGTTGGTGATGCAGTGAACTACCAAGACAAATATGGCGCTACGGCGCTTCATCAGGCTATTGAATGGTACCCGTTTGCTAAAGCTCAGAAAAACGATGAACCGCTTACAGGTATTGTGGAAAGACTGCTTGAAAGGGGAGCAGATCTTACCGTAAAGCATCCGCACTATGGTACGGGCTTTGATCATGCGATCAATAAGGCCACAAAAATCTATTTTACCTATGATGCTGGAATATCGGGAGAACAGGCGGTACAGGTACAGCGAGATAATCTTACCTACGGACAAAAAATAATAATCGCTGGCGTTGCATTTAGTCCATCATCAGATAAAGTGCCACAGATACTTAATGGCCATTATAGTGCGCACAATCCGCTTGGGGATTCACTTTCTGCAGAACAAATAACCAATTTGTGTAAATTAAAGGAGCAGGACAAACGTGCATATCTTGCCATGAAGACTCCGCAAGTATGGGCATATGAAGAAAAGATGAAAAGTAAATGCACCCTATTGTAAGCATGTTTTTACTACAAAAAGATTGAGTTTTTATGCTTTTAAGCACTCCTAAAGCACGATCTGGTGCTCATAATCCGATTATTTAGCAAAATAACTGGAAAGTCGCCTGTCCATTGACAATCTGAATAATATCGGTATCCTGAGTATAATATCATTAACAATCCCATTTAAATGGAGGATCTAGTATGAATAAGTACGTATTAATGGCTCTTTTAGCCCTCTCTCAAGCCGTTGCGCATGGAAGTGGAGAAAAGCTCAATAAAAGTGCACACGATAATTATATAAAGGAGCAGAAAATGCTTGCTTCTACAGCTGCTGTTTCTGCTTGTGGTATCCCCCTTGGTCTCAAACTAAACCGTTTATTCTGGGATAAGGCATTTGATGAGGAATTCGCATTTCAAGATAAGAAAGAACTACGCATGGCACAGTACAGACAAAACCCAACGTGGAAACAATACATGAAAAACACAGGTTGGAGATTGGGTTGGGGATTAAAACACGGACTATCGATCTCAACTAAGCTATGGGTTGGTTTATTTTGTTATGCCGGTGCAGTAACAACAGGGTTTGCTTCGACAGTAGCTGTTCCAGCGCTGATGTATACAAATTATAAAGATTATAATTGCGAATATAATAGTAAAAAACGCGCATAAGCTTAAGATATATATGTCTTTGTGAAAAAAATGTTGAAAGTGATTTTATGAAAAAGTTATTGTGTATCGCAACATTATTAGCAGTCCAGATACCTCAGCTGAGAGCTGAAAGCACCTTTTGGAAAGGGCTGAATGTCTTTGGTGGTATGGGATCTGCTGCATCGTTGGCTTATTGGACGGAGAGGGCATTAACTGCGTATGTATTATCTACTAAACCAGGATTCCATCATATCACCATGGGGCCTATGCTTGTGCCACGCCTTGCGCTTGATGCAGCCTGTATTGGTGCATCTATATATGGTAATAAGAAAGAAATGGCACCACTCGCGAAAGCACTCAATATTGGTTGTCTGTTAGGATCTGCATACTCTCTGTTATATTGGGCTCCTGTAATTATGGCATACCCCACTGTTCCCGTTATCGCAGCACGTGGCATTATTGATATCACACAAATACTACTCACACTAAAAAGATTGTATGATGCATCTCAAGAAACTAAAGAGCAGTAAACCTACTCTCTAAAATGAAATACTAAAAAAGATCGAAGAATATTCGATCTTTTTTATTGTCTTTATATCACAACAAGCTCAATCGCATCACAGAGATTAAAAATCTTCCAATCAGTAGTCTTCACACTCTGTGGGCTACTGCTATAATTGAACTCATTATAAGAACAAGCAGTGCGAGGAATCCATGATAAAATCTCCCATTATTTCTCAACAGCCGTTTGTCCCCCATCTTTTTGAAGCGTTAGATCCATCCGAGCAATCGATGATGGATCCGTCTGAATATGCTGAATATGTTGAGTGGTTTGAGCAGTGCAAGGATGCTACCTTTGAACGTATTGTATATCTGAGCGATGGATTGCGTGTCGTAGGGGTAATCAGTCGTCCAAGAGATATTGCAGGTGCCCAGCAGAGATATCCGGTGATTATCTATAATCACGGAGGCGCAGGAGAATCGGGCAAGGTGACCGTACGGGAACTTTACAAAAAAATATACCCTTTCGTGAAATTGGGATACGCAGTTGTTGCATCGCAATATCGTGGTAATGATGGTTCAGAGGGTAAGGATGAAGTGGGGGGTGGTGATGTGGATGATGTTATTAACTTATATCCCGTCATACAATCTCTATCCTATGCGGATTGTGAAAATATATTCATGGTCGGTTTCTCACGCGGTGCAATAAACACATACCGCGCATTACAAAAAAATCTGCTCCCCATAAAAGCCTGTGCCGTAATGAGCGGTCTTTCCGACCTCTTTTTATTTGAAAAGCTTCGCCCCGATATGCTTCCGCTCTTAGAACATTTTATACCGAATTATCATGCCAATAGGGTTGCGGAACTTACCAAACGGTCTGCGGTGTGCTGGGCTCAGGATATTTTAGTTCCCGTACTGTTGTTGCATGGCAGTGCAGATAGTGTGGTAGATGTGAGTTCCAGTGAGCATATGGCACGCAAGCTTGCTGAATATAACAAGCACTATGCACTGATAATCTATACAGGAGCAGAGCATTCTCTTGATATGTATAGGGATCAAGCTACAGCAGAAATACACAAGTGGTTTTTGCGTTATACATAGGTTATTTTACCTAACTCGGCCTACTCTAAAACCGGAACTTTTTACTTTGCTCTAACATATAGATTGACGTGGATATGGCGCATGATAAACTGCTTCCATCTTGTACAAATGTAACACTACAGAAGGAACAGAATGCTAAAAATTCTATGTGCAACCATTTTATGTGTCACATCAATTATATGCTCTGCTGCGGATCAAAAATCATATTCCGCGCTCAATGCAGCTGAGCAACCAGATTCAAATCAAGTAATATCTTTTGAGAAATTGGGCAAAAGAAAGCTGTATAGGTTAAATGGTGCTTGTAGGTGTCTTGGTAGCTCTTCACATTATATAGCTTTTCGCAAAGATGACCTTATTCTCATGTATGACCGTACACAAGATTATAATCAAATATCAGTTCAACCAAATCACTTTAGTAGCGGATACAAAATTAGAGGGGTTATCTTTGAAGATAAACTTATAACAGCACAAAAAGCCTGTGATGGCTTATGGATTACTGATATGACACATCCTACCAATGAACTCCATATTCCAATTCCTGGAGAAGAAAAGAAAACAGAAAAAGAAATCTTCGATTCTCCAATTATATCAGATCTTCATGTTATACCTAACTCAACGAAGGTACTCTGTAACTATTATCACAACACTATAATCATGGACCTTGTTACTAAGGTTATTACGAACAAAATCAAAATAGAAAACGGTATAAATTCGATAATACCAGATAATGCTGGTGCGTGGTGCCAAGCACAAAAATATAATCCCTATTTATTGTTACAGCGCAACCATTTTATACAGTATGTCGATTTTCGTACCGGCAAAACTACAGCTTCCATCGATACTGAACTCATAGAAAATTCTTTTTTGACTCCAAGACCATTATTTACCTTAAGTCCCGACCACAAAAAATGTGGATTAATAATCCCGGGTATATTAGATAAAAAATTGTATATTTTTGACCTTGGTACGTGTAAAAAGGAAAAGGAGATAAAATTACCTGATGATCAAATCAGTATGACAGATTCACTTTCCTTTGTTGATAATAATACCCTGCTTTATACAAGCAGCGCCACGCAGCATTATAATATATGTGGATTTGATTGTGCGGGTAAAGCACTCAAGATAGTTGATACGTCAACCGGTGATATCAAAAATCATGATCTTGAATTGGATGTCTATGACACTGATTATTATCCACAGAGCAACCTCTTGATAACCTATACCTGCTCATCAAAATTTACCACAAAATTTACCACTAAGATCTATGAACCGGCGTAAATGAAAGTGTTGGGTGTATTTGCCGTTGTTTTATCCTTGGCTGAATACAGATTTGTATCCATCTACCAAACGGGTATACTCATACCCATATGTGTGCAGTGATCAGAAAAAGCCAAAGCACCATGGTATTGGTCATGATAACTTTTGTCGGCACAATGGACATGTTGAGTTGCACTTTGGTAGACATGCGGTGCATATGATATGTTTGCAAGGCGTTGTATACGCAGCTCCATTGCTATCATTGGTAAATTGATCACTAAATAATTCAAAACAGATAGGACATGTGGGGAGCGATTCTTGTAATTGCTTTTGCACAAATTGAGGATCGCACAATTTTTGTTGCTGTTCCATATTTTCTGAAGTGGCTTTGGTAATAAGCTCTGTGTAACATGCTTCAAACGACGCGAGTGCAAGCGAGCGTTGATACGTATCTTCAATGCAGCAGTTTTTAAGAATATTTTCGCGACACTGATTAATAATAGTTACCGGTATTGTAGTGGAATTTGATGGCATGGCAGAGGGAGGTGAAGATGTCTGGTGTGGTATGGCAGGGTTGCTAAAAATTTTGATAAATTCTTGAGTTAATCGCTTCACAAGGGGGTTGTTATTTTGAAATTTGCAGTAGATATAATGTTCTATACAATCGTGAGTAGTGCTACCAGGACTGAAGTGGCCAAACTGTTCTATTAGGTACGCTTCAGGTTCATCTTTGCGTATATCAAATTTGTTTTCAAGTATATATGCGCAAATAACCAATTTCTTTGTTATATGTTTTTCTATGTTGCATACCGCTTTAAGCTCAGATGGAAAACGATTCATGAAAGCAATGCCATATTTAATTTCTGTTTTCTTATCATAACGTTGATATAGCACATATTTTCCCTGGTACACGTCAAGGTATTCTTGGGCCACTCGTAGTACGGTTTTAGGGAATATGTAGTTACCTTGTGAATCAAATTTACGTAAAATAATAGCAACAGGTTCTCTCATGATGTAAGAATTATTGCTACCGGTTGAAAGCATGCTGATTAGCTCTTTTTCATCAGCGCCACTCGGATTTTGACGACAAATGTCAGCCAAGATTGTGGGCAATCGACCAATTAAAGCAGACTGTTCTTTCTCGGTCAAGTCTGCGGTATAGGAATTGTGCAAAGTCATTGCTAGAAAATATGACATTAAAAATAACGGTCGTGTAATAAAATTAAAACGTTGTACATCGTTCATTGTGACTCCTATTAATAAAATTTTTCTTACCAGAGTTTTTAAGCATATATTTATTTCATTCAAATGGCGAATAGTTTTGCTTACAAAATGGATCTGATTTGTGCCGTTACGCCAAACGAGTATACTCATACGTAGTTAGTTACATTCGTGGGGAAGGATATTTATGACACTCATGGAAGCATGGAAAGATTCGTTACAACTGTGCAAGCCGCAGGCGATGAAGTTGATTTTTTTGGTGACGCTCAACGCGATGCGGCAGGCGGTGCGGGCGCTCATAGCGCCTTGGTTTTTGGTGCCGATTGTGCTGTTGATCGTTGCAAGTGCACTCTCAGGCTCGATGATACCTGCTTTTATGACATATGGTTTTGTGGTGGCAGCGTTGCTACTTGCAGTGCGGCCATCGGTGCAGATAAAAAATTGGGATTATTTTAGACGGTACTTTTGGTTACTGTTTTGTTTTGCGGTAGAACTCGTATTATGGGGAGCTGTTATAACCACAATGCTGATTGTGTGGGAGTTCTTGCTTGTGCCCTTTGGACATACGCATTCGTTTCTTGCAGATGGTAAATTGGTTGTATTTGGTGCTGCGAGCTATATTGCAACGTTTCCCTCGTATGTTGTGGGAATTATCGCTTACGGAGCGAATATACTTTGCCTTTTGTATTACGCTGCCTTTTTTTACCTCGATAAAGTAGGCTCCGTCTATACCTCATGCAAAAAGGCGTTGATACTTGTCAGTTATAATCTTCCGATGGTTCTCATCTATACGGGCATTGCGTGGGCAATAAAAATATGCTTACAACTGGTTGCAACGTATGCTATCGTCTTTTTTATGGCCAATGTAGTGACGTGGAAAACCGCATATGCCTTCTTTTTTGCACCGGCTGATTTGGTATTATATCTTTTCTTTGTTGCGCTTATCAGCAATATCTACACAAAACGGGTTCATGATCAGTATGCTTTGTATCAGTAATGATATAAGGGGCATTTGCATGAAACTGATACCGGTATTGTATACGATCTATAGTTATCTGGTGATTGTGGTGCTCATCGTACTTTTTTTCATACCGGTGGTTATCATTCTTCTGTTGCCGGGAAAACTACGCCACAGTTGGCCGGTCTATCGCATGATGCATAGTTTTTATTGGCTCATCGAAAAGTTAACGTTGCTGCCGATCACCTACCAAGGGCTTGAGCATCTGCCCTCAGAGCCGGCGGTTTTTGTGGCGAACCATCAATCGGCCCTTGATATTCCCCTGCTCGGGATTTTGGCGCGCGGTGCACCACATATTTGGCTGGCGCGGCAAGAGGTGTTGCAGCAATTTTTTTTACTCAAGCTTATTTTGCCACGTGTTGCGATTATTGTGGATACAAAATCATCAATATCTGCAATGCGTTCACTCATTTCTATTATTAAAATTGCAGAGACGGAAAAACGGCATATCATGATCTTTCCTGAAGGTGGTCGATTCACGAATGGGACGGTGCAACAGTTTTATGGAGGCTTTGCCCTTTTAGTGCGTAAACTTGGCCGACCGGTGATTCCGGTGTATATTCAGGGAGTTGATGTAGTTTATCCACCGCATTCATGGTTGGTGCAGCCTGCTCCTATTACCGTAACGATAGGAGCACCGATGACGCCAGCGCCTGAAGAAGATGATACCGCATTCAAAGAGCGGGTACATCGGTGGTTTTTATCACATAAACGGTGATTATGCATGAATTTGTTGTTTCGGTTTCAAGAACCGTGGGTTTTATATCTTGCTGCTGCGTGGATCGTATGTGTCTGTGTGCTCAGATACATTGCATACAGGCCCATTACCTATAAACATTCACTCGGCACTTTCATTGCAGCACATGCCAAGAGTGGCACGTTTCTCCTCATGCTGCATAATTTTCTCAGATTAATTTCTCTGGTGGTGCTTGCATTGCTCGTGGCGCGTCCACAATGGAGCAGCGAACGGCATATCGTTGCCGTTGACGGGATTGATATTGTGGTGGCACTTGATGTCTCAGGCAGTATGGATAACCGTGATTTTACCGATGATGATCGTTCCCGCTTTGAAGTGGCACGCGCAGAGGCGATCCGGTTTGTGCAAAAGCGCGTTAATGATGCGATTGGCGTGGTTCTTTTTGGTGCTGATGCGCTCTCACGCTGTCCGTTGACCGTTGATAAAGAGATGCTTGAAAAGATGCTTGCAGATTTAAAACTTGGCCTCGTGCCGATCGATGGCACCGTGATTGGCAAAGGCATGCTCACCGCCGCAAACCGGCTGAAAAATACCCATGGCAAGAGCAAAATATTGATTCTACTGACTGACGGCACGCCAACACCCGAGCATGATATTGATATTGAAAAAGTGTTACACATTATAACAACGCTAGGCATACGGGTCTACACAATCGGCATTGGTTCTGAAAAACAGGGTTATGTTTTCCATCCGCTCTATGGCTATATTCCCGCTCCTTCAGTGAACAAAGAATTACTCACGCACATTGCACATGAAACGGGCGGACAATACTTTTTGGTGACCAACGCTGCTGATATGCGGCGTATCTATGATGAGATTGATAAGTTAGAAACGATACATCATGAGGTTCCTTTGTATAGGCAATGGCACGATTTCTATCTGCCAGTAGTTGTCTTTATACTTATTCTCATGACGTTGATCGCCTTTTTATTTGGCTGGGTATGGTGCATTTTATGAGTACTACTATTTTTTGGACAACATCAACCTACTGTTGGGCACTCATATGTGTCTCGCTGATTTGCATCTTTGCCTGGGCACGGTTTGCGTACACGGTGCGTACCGTCAAGATGCTTGCAGGACAGCGGATGAAGGCGCTTATCGCCGGATATGCCGTTTATAAACCCTATCTCAGATTTCTCTTTACGTTGTTTGCGGCATTATCACTTTCGTGTGCACTCTTTCAGCCACGCTGGGGGTTTGAAGAAGAGATGGTGCAGCATGAGGGGCGTGATCTTTTGGTGGCGATCGATATTTCACGGAGCATGCTTGCAAAAGATTATGATATAAGCCGCTTGGAGATGGCCAAAGATACGATCAAAAAATTGGTCGCCGCACTTTCCTGTGAACGCGTTGGGTTGGTGTTATTCGCTTCATCAGCATGGATACAATGTCCACTGACGGAAGATTATGATGCGATTAAAAACTTTGTTGATATGATCGATTATGATAGTGTCTCTTCCGGATCGACCGATATTGCAGCACCAATTATGACGGCGCTTGACGTTTATGAGCGGATGCCGAGTAAAAAAAATAAAATTCTGGTCTTGGTGACCGATGGCGAAGATTTGGTGGGTAACAGTAGCCATATTCAGCAGCGGGCACATGATGCGGGGCTTTCACTCTTTGTGATCGGTCTTGGTACTCAAGAGGGCGCTCCAATACCCTGTTATGATGAGCATGGTACACAAACGGGCCATATTACCCACGAAGATGGCTCGATCGTAATTTCGCGGTTATGCGAAGAAAGTTTGCGTAATTTAGTAAATGCCATTGGCGGACAGTATGTGCCTTGCGGACAAGATGATCAGCATATAACGCAGCTTGTGAGTGCGGTTGAACGGTATGAAACAGAACTGTATCGTGAAAGTTCAATCAATAAAAAGAAGTTACAGTATCCTTGGTTTGTGGGTGGTGCGTTATTTTTTGCAGGCTTGGAGTTTCTTTTATGATTAAGATCATACTGTTGGTTTTAATAGGAGCTGTTTTGCCGGCAACGGCAGCGCCATTTTTAGCGCACAGTAAAGCGGTTGTTGCGGGGCAATCGGGTGATCATGCGGCTGCACAAAAACTGTTGCAGGATGCTATCGTTGAAAGGCCACAGGATGCAGCATTGTTATATGATGCTGGTGTCTCTGAATTTAAGTGTGGCAACTATACCAATGCGGTTAATTACTTTGAAAAAGTGGCACAATATGCAGAAAAACAGGCGTTTCAGCACGAGGCGCTTTTTAATGCCGGCAACGCACATACACACCTGAAGGAGTATGATGCTGCTCTGCAGAGTTATGAAAAGATTTTAGCAGATGATGCTACGCACGAACGGGCACGGCATAACTATGAGGTGGTTAAAAAATTAAAAGAACAAGAAGAACAACAGCAGCAGCAAAATCAGGATCAAGATAAAAAGCAAGATCAGGATGGTCAGGACGATCAAGAGAAAGATCAGCAAGATGGTTCTGATACGCAAGATAAAGATAATCAAGCATCCAATGATGATCAATCAGAGGGTGATGACAGATCAGAAGAGAATAATCAATCACGTGATGGTGAGAGCGGTGAGGATTCTGGCAAGAAAGATGGCAATGAAGAAAAGCAACAGCAGCAAAATCAGCAGAACAATAAAGATAATGGTTCATCTGAACAAAATAAGCAGCAGCAGCAGAAGGGAGGCGATAAGCAACAAAAAGAGGCGCCAACTCATGGTGATAAACCATCTGACACACAAGAGCGCGAGTACAATAATCAGCGCGAAGAATCCGGAAATACGCATAATAAACCTTCAGAAAAAGCGGAAAAAAAAGAATCAACTAAAGCACAGTCTAGTAGTTCTGCTACTGGTGCACAACCATCACCAAATCAAGAACAGCCTCAGATACCAGAAGCGTTGGCTGGCCCCGATAAGCAGTGGATGCGGGGCGCATTAGAAGCATGTGAAAAACAAGATACCACGCATAATAAACAGTTATTGAAGGCGGTGGTGGGTACTGATAAAGGAGATCGTCGTGCAGTACGTTCATCATGGTAAATGGATTGTTGCCGCCAGTCTTTGGTTGGTGACGCTTGTAGCTGCGGTGCCCGAGTGCGTGTTGGAAGTACGGAGTGTCGACGGTGCAGCAGTAACGATGGTTGGTGTTGGTGTGCCATTTCAACTGATAGTTACCGCACGTGAGTGTGCAGAACAGCCGGCTGTCAAATTTGATGAATCTCCTTTTGCTATGATCCGGCGCATCAGTGTGCAGACGCGTACGGTGAATGGCCATAGTTCAGTTTCTTACGTTTATTCTGCGCGTATCGATCGCATTGGCCAGTATGACATTGGCCCCGCACAGGTAACCATTGCAGGGCAGCGCTACCAGACAAACAGGTGTGAGCTTGAAGTTGGCGAGCATACCAAGACAACGGGCAGCCGTTTTATGATGCAGATTTCGCTTGATGAAACCGATCTCTATGTTGGTGAGCAGACAACGATGCGGATACGAGTCTATAGCGCAACGTCCGCTCCAGAAGTGGAATCGCTTCATATTGCGCGTGTTGATGGGGTTACGATTGGTGAGTTTGCACAAACAAATGCTGGTACGGAAACGCGCGATGGTATTAAATATCGCTACAAAGAATTTACCGCACCGATTTATCCTGAAAATGCGGGTAAGTTTGTTATTCCTGCGTGCAGCGCTGATATTCGTGATGATCAGATGCGGCATGGAGGATTTTTCTTTTTCTCTACCATTGCGCCAACAAAACAGGTCTACTCAAATGCAGTTTCTTGCGTGGTTAAAAATCTACCGCACGCTACAAAGCCGTATGCATTAATTGGAGATTATACGGAAGTAGAGGCCTCAGTTGAGCCCGATATGGTGGAGTTGGGGCAGGCAGTACGCTATCGTTTAACCGTCTATGGTAAAGGTAATAACGCTCAAGCTAAAGCACCGCTGTTATCTGACATACCAACGAGCTGTAAATATTATGATTCATCGGTAGTGCCACTACCAGAACAGAAGGGTGTGGTTTTTGAATATATTGTTCAGCCGCGCCAAGCGGGCACGTGGGAAATTCCGGCGCAAGAGATCATCTATTTTAATCCTGCCAAAAAAAGTTATTACAGCTTGACCTCAGATATCGTGGTGATTACTGCGCAGCAATCTGAAACGCAGCAGCGTACAGCAATAACGCCTCCAACGGGAACAGATAAAACAGAGTCTGAGATGACGACTACCATGCAACGTTATCATCCTGATCTGATCTCAGCAGATCCCTCATCGCATAGCGAGTGGTTCATTGCATGGTTCTGGTATTGGCTGTTTGTGAGTATAGTTGGGATTGTAACTATTGGTAGTTTTATTGGTACTTTGATCTATGGATTTTGTGCAAATAATGCACCTTTTTATAAAAAACGGTTGGCATTTTATAAAGCACGAAAAGCATTGAGTGCGTGTGAGCAGGGTAAGAAAATTGTTTCAGTACATCAGATATTTGTGACGCTCTTTGCAGATTGGTTCATGGTACCAGAATCGGAGGTAACCGAATCATTTATTAAGCAGCAGATTCAAAAAAGTGGCATTCTTTCGGAAGATGGTGCTGAATCATGGCAACGTTTTTGGCACACCATTGTGCAAGAGCATTATGGTGCAGCGCATGAGAAAAAAATTAATAAAACAGTTTATACCGAAGCACGATTATGGATTACGGCATTTTCAAAATGTGTGGTGCGTTAGCACGGTTGTTTGTGGCCGTGATTTTTACATCGGCTGCGTTACTTTCTGCTATGGGTTATGAGCACTATTTGCAAGCACATAATGCCTATGCAGATGGTAACTATCAGAAGGCGGTCGATCTTTTTAGTGGGTTGTCGCATGAGAGTGTGCCAGTATTGTATAATCTCGGATGTGCACACTATAAAAATGGGAATCTGTATGAGGCACTCAAATCTTTTTATTGTGCCGCACGCAGTGCACAGGGCGCTGAACGAGTACGTGCTTTTGATCTCTATGAGCAGATGCAGCAAGCATTGGGAATTTATAAAGCAGAAAATAGTTACTTTAAAAAAATACGGCAACTGAGTTGGTATATACCAACAGTGTTGTTACAGCTGTTGCTTCTGTTATTAATGCTTTTGGTGATACTATCTACCTATAAGCGTAAACGCATATTTTTTTACTGCGTACTCTTGTGCGCGGTTGGGATATTCCTTCTTGTCTATGGCCGATATACAGAAAAAACAGCTCCTATTGCATTTGCAAAACAGCATGAGACAACGGTATATACGGGGCCTGATAACACCTATGGAACGGTATCTCAAGTGCCACAAGGTACACTCTTTTCTATTGTCTCTCAGCACGATCTCTGGTATTGTGTTGCTTTTGATTATCATCGGGGATGGGTATCTACGAAAGATGTGGATGTGGTATGAACAAATTCATGAAATATACAGCGAGTTGTTTAGTATTGGCCTTAACAGCAGTTCTCGCCATTTGGTTTGGCTATAGCATTGCTGGTGCGTGCAATGCCTGTGTTACTCGCGCGGGCCATGCGGTATTGGTGCGTGATAAGATGCGTCGGTGCAGTGTGGCACAATATAAGCGATTGTCTACTGAATATACTACTGAAATTCAGGAATGTAATCAGGATGATGGAGTTATCTGGGCTCCTGTATGTTCAGAGTTATATGGTCCACAACGTCACATAAAAAAAAGAGAGCGCCGTGTAAAAACAGTACAAAAAAAACGTAAGCGATCATCTGCAGCATTAAGACATGCTGAGCATCATACTGATATTGTGTCGCATCGCAATGCGCCTTTTTCTTTGCCGCTGGCTCGTGGTTCTTTTTGGCTTAGTTCACGCTTTGGGCCACGGCCGCGTGCTGATGGATCATCAGGATTTCATTATGGCATCGATCTTGCTGCCAATAGGGGAACACCGGTCTATGCAGCGCGTGCAGGGGTGTTGCTTTATGCGGGCCACGATAATGGTTACGGTAAAACGATTGTGTTGCAACATGGTTCCCACTTTAAAACGCGTTACGCGCATCTTGATAGAATTTCAATACGCACTGGAGATACGGTGGCACGCGGTGCGGTAATCGGTACGGTTGGTGCTACGGGGTATGTGCGTAAAAAAGGAGGAGATGGTTCACACCTACATTTTGAGGTCTATTATCAAGGAAGACGAGTCGACCCGCTGCAATTTTTACCAGAGGTTGTATCATAAGGTATTATTAGTCACTTTTTAGGAAAGGTTTTTTGTGTCACGATCATCATATTATGGAAGCGGTGCAAAACAGGGCTTTTGGGCAAGTTTTCGTGAATTTATTACGTTGCTTTTAGTGGTCATTGCCATCCGTGTTTTTTTCTTTGGTCTCTACCAGGTGCCTACCGGATCGATGGAGACAACGATGCTTGTTGGTGAACGTTTTTTTGCTGATAAGCTTACCTATTTTTTCAGGGCGCCGAAGCGTGGCGAAGTTATTGCATTTAACGCTCCTAATTTTAAATATTCAGCAAATCCCGTAGTTTATTTATTGCAGCAATATCTGCTTGGGCCTTTCCCCTTCAATTGGGGCCCCGACAACTGGACAAAACGGGTGATCGGTGTGCCCGGTGATCAGGTAGAGGGCAAAATAGAAGAGGGTAAACCGGTTATCTATCTGAACGGTGTAAAACTTGACGAGCCCTATATTAACAAGTATCCATTGATACAGGTATGGCGTTCGGATCCAAAAGTGTTCATTGCAAAACTAGAACAAGATTTGGAAGCTAAATTTGGGCACAGTGCAGCAGTAAACCATGAACAGGTTAAACGGTATATTTACGAACAGCAAATTGATTGTTGTCAGCGTTCGTATGACCCTTCAGTTTCGTATGAAAAACAGCCATTCTATCGTCTAGACCCAGATCGTGTGGCGTCAACCGAGCTTATCTACCCCGGTTCGTTGATTAAACCTGAGGCAATGCATGATCAGCGTATGATAACTAAACTTGCAGAAGGTAAAAATGTGTGGAATGAATCGGATCTTTTTTCAGTAAAACTTGGTTCCGATGAATATTGGTGCATGGGAGATAATCGTTTAGGTAGTCGTGATTGCCGTTCATTTGGCCCAGTCAAAAGTGCGTGGATTCATGGCCGTATTTTGTTCCGTATCTGGTCTATGGATAGCTATGAATCATGGTGGATTGTTGATCTTATAAAACATCCGATTGATTTTTGGTCACGCATGAGATGGAGCCGTTTCTTTCAGTGGATCTACTAAAATCTATAAAGGAGTTGCTGCATGAGTAAACGCCTCAAAGTATTAAATGTATTGAGTCCCGAATATTATAATGACGCACATATTAAAAATTCACGCAATGTACCCTTGGATGAGTTGAAGGATTTTGCAGAACATACACCAAAAGATACTTACATCGTTGTGTACTGTGCGCACAAGCACTGTGATGTCTCTGCACGTGCGTGGCATATTTTGCATGAGCTTGGATTTGAAAATCTTTTTGCTTACGAAGGTGGCATGCGTGAATGGTATGAGGCTGGCTATCCTACCGAAGGCCCCTGTGCATTGCCTTATTTACATGAACCGCTACCAGAAGGTAAAGAACAGGATCATGTGATACAATCTATCACTAAAGAGCTCTTGAAATCACGTATGGAGCGGGAAGGGTTATTGTGATAGGGTTTCGCTTTGGAGTGCTTTGTGCATTAGTTCTTTGTATCACTGGCTGCTTTACAAAACAACAACCACAAGAATTAGGACCGCTTGTAATCAACGTGCTTGATAAAAAATTGTATGATGATTGCCACATTCCTGGTTCTATTCAGGTTGATTTTGATAAAGTTGAGCAGTATGTGAGCGCGTATCCGAAAGATCATACCATCGTAGTGTACTGTTCGAACTATGCTTGTATGACAAGCCACTTTGTAGCAAACAAGTTAATTGAAAAAGAGTACACACAGGTGCAGGTTTATGCGGGAGGTATGGCAGCTTGGTATCAAGCCGGCTATCCGGTGGAGGGCCCTGCACAGCAACCGTACTTGCATAAAGAAGTTGAGTTTGATGGAAAAGATGTTGATAAGTTACCAAAAATTGATACAAAAGAGCTGGCGGAGCTACTAAAAATAGTATAATATAGGTCAAGCATAAAAGAGTGGCGGCATAGCCAAGCGGTAAGGCGTGGGTCTGCAAAACCCTGATCCCCGGTTCGAATCCGGGTGCCGCCTCCATACTACGCCCCTACGGTGCTTCGTATGGCAGGCCATCCTCTTTAATGGATTGACATAAATATAAAGATGACATTATGGCGTAGTATGCCCTTCGAAGCAAGCGAGGCTTTGCGAGACGCGTAGTAGGGCAGGCATGCCAGATGATAATCATTCGCTTATCGCTGTTTTACAGCTTCGCGAAGGCGGACGGTTTTTTTAAGGAATTGACATCACATGCCGGGATGGCGGAATTTGGTAGACGCAAAGGACTTAAAATCCTTCGGGCATTATTGCCTGTGCCGGTTCGAGTCCGGCTCTCGGCACCATACTACGCTCGCCGACGAGCTTCGTATGGCAAGCCATCCTCTTTAATGGATTGACATAAACTCACGGAAACCTGGCGAAGCCCGAAGAAGTTCAGTGAAGTATTTATGCAAGGCTGAACGAAGACGGGGCTTAATTGAAATATTTCAATTAAAAAGAGAGCCTGCCCTTCGAAGCTTATACCTTACGGAGCCTTAGCGAAGTAAGGTTAGCGTAGTAGGGCTTGACAAATTCAGTGGCGATCTTTAATGTACAAACTAAGTACTCATGTTGTCGTGTTATCAGAGGAAATCATCTAGAGGAAGCTTTATGAACAAAGCAAAATTGATCGAATTAATGGCAAAGACAACAAAAATGTCTAAGTCGACTTGTAAAGAAGCGCTTGAATCATTCATTCTTGAAGTGAGCAGAGCGTTGAAACAAGGTAAGGATGTAGTGTTGACAGGTTTTGGTACGTTCTCGGTAATGCAACGCAAGAGCCGTACCGGTATCAACCCTGCGACTGGCAAAAAAATGACTATCCCAGCTAAAAAAGTTGCGAAGTTCAAGCCAGGCAAAGCACTGAAATCTTCAGTTGCATAAACTCCAAATATTTTTGGAACAAGAAAAGAGCGTGTCTTAGGACACGCTCTCTTTTTTGGTATGTCGGTAGATTATACTCAAGCGTACGCTTGATATGAATAGCGTGTCTTAGGACACGCTCTTTTTGTTTACAACGATTTTTAGATTTGCTACAGTGCTCTCATCGTTTTTAATTACAGAGGAGAGAGTATGATTGTTATGCGAGGATATCTATTCTGCGGTCTTTTGTTCATATCATATACGGCAAGCAAGGCATTTGATGCGTTCGGTGATCCGAAATATGTACAATCCTTATTTGCTATGCAGGCAGAACATCATCAAACAAGCCGTTTAGAGGGAAGTTTTCAGGGAGCAGCACTTGATTTGCAGCTTAACAGCGATCTTGCACAGCAAGCGGCGGTTTTCAATTCATTTTTGGGAGCTGCGTATGCTACAGGAGCAGCTCTTACGGTGCAATGGTGGTCTCAGGATAAGGTTAATCTGCAGAAGCAAAAATTAGTGAGAAACTATAACAGTATAAAAAAAGTGATGGGCACGCTTGCGGCCCTTGGTATAGGAGCCTATATAGGTTACATCATACCATCAGAGACTGCAGATCAGAGTGGCAGTGCGCTGCATATGTTCTATGGAGTAGTCTTGGCAGATGTGGCTAGTGTGTGTGTCGGTACTGTAGCTGGTATGGTTGCATCATCGTAAGGATAAGAATGAAAAGATTTCTTTTTTGGTTGTGTTTGGGGGTAAACATCGCAGCTTTTGCTATGGACGATTGTATTGTTGGGCCTGTACGTGAATATAGTTTTTATTATTGTCCCGTACCCGTAAATGATAGTACTACAAATATGGATGATGTGGGGAATAATTCTCGTATGGCTATGTTTCTAGGAACTGCGATGGGGACAGTAGCAGTAACAGCAGGAGTTTTTTCAGCAGGTTTGGCGATGGCAAAGAATCGTTTTAAACCTGCGTGCAAGGCAGCAATTGCAGGAGGTGCGGCTAGTTTATTATTTGGCGCTGGAATGATGCTTGTATATGAGATAGACCCTTCACGCTGTAATCCAAATATATGTGGTTATCCGCAGAGATTGTTGCTCTCAGCAGCAGTTGGTACTGCGATAATAGGAACCTCTGTGGGGAATCAAATGTTACGCATATTGCGCAACGCCTAGTGAATGATCTTCTAAAAATCTTACTTGCAGTGATACCCCCTCTCTGCGTATACTAGAATTCATATACTGATATACGTAAGAAAAGGACCCCTTATGGTTGAGACACCGGCAGCAACAACGCCAAATCTTGCAACTACCGTTAAAAATAATTTCTCAGTCGATGGCATTATCAATTATATTGTGCAATCAAAAGATGTAATCCTTGAAATGGGGCTTTATGGCCTTCTTGGTTTTGCCGTGGGCTACTTGCTCAAGCGCTATAGTGGTTTTTTAGTCACCTTTGCACTCGTCATGGTGGTGCTTGTGGTGCTTAATCAGTTTGGATTAGTTACCGTGTTTTTAAATTGGAACAAGTTTTATGAATATGTTGGTGTGCAGCCCGCATTAGTGAGTACAGACAACCTTATTGCGGTTGGCACTGAATGGGCGCGTACCAACGTTATGGTGGTGGCAAGTGCGGCGATCGGTTTTTTAATCGGGCTGCGCGCCGGATAAAAAGCGGACTTACGCAATAATGCTAGAGCGTAATAATTAGGAGGGGGTAAAAAATGAAGCACAGTCACGATAGAGTAGTACAGTTGTTTGTAGCATCGCTGATTAAACATAAGGCAATTGCGCCAGAACAAGGCGCATCATTTCAAGAAACGTATCCAATTAATATTGATGCACTTATTGATTTAGTGCTCTCTGATGGTCTGATCACGCGGCGTGATGTGTTAATCGCGCTCAGTGATACCTATCAAGTCCCGTGGTTTGATGTCACGGGCTATTTTTTTGATCATCAGCTGGTCCATCTTTTTCCCAAAGGCTTTTTACTTCGCAATGGTATTATTCCTCTCATGATCGATGAAGATGAGTTGATTGTGGTAGCCGCACAACCGAGTGATGATTTATTACCACTCTTTGGCGATTATGTCTCTTGGGATATTCAGTTTCAGGTTGGTATTCGGCGCCATATAGAGGATGCGATTAAAGAGTTTTATGATGAATCGATTGCCAATGATATTCAGGAAGATCAAGATCTTGAACAAGAACGGAGATTAGCACGCGATGAGGCAGCTCTTGAAGAGGATGAAATAGAGAAGCTCGGAGATCTTGAGGAGTAGTCTATGATCCATGCGGGTGCACCGGAAGAGCGAGTGGCGGTACGGATGGTTGATGCACTTATCTTCCATGCGCTTACGTTGCGCGCATCAGATATTCATGCAGAACCGCAGGAAGAGCGTTTACGCATTCGGTATCGCATCGATGGACTTTTGGTCGAACAAGAACCGATCGATGGTAGTTTCACCGATCAAGTAATAGCACGCATCAAGGTGCTTGCCGGCATGAACCCGATGCAGCGGCGGATACCACAAGATGGCACCTTCACGGTGGAACATGCGGAACGTACGGTTGATATTCGGGTTGCAACATTCCCGTCCATGTACGGCGAAACGGTGGTGTTGCGGCTTCTTGATCAGACACAACAACCACTGACACTCGCTGAGCTCGGGCTCAGCGAAACTATGCAACAAGAGCTTGCGGTGCTCTTACGTCGGGAACAAGGTTTATTTCTAGTAACGGGACCTACCGGCAGTGGTAAAACAACCACGCTCTACGCAGCACTCTCTTCAATTGATGATGCAACTAAAAATATTATCACGCTCGAAGATCCCGTTGAATATGTGATGCCACACATCACCCAAGGCCATGTTGATCCTGAAGTTGGTTTTACCTTCGAGACAGGCATTCGCGCCATGCTTCGCCAAGATCCCGATATTATGCTTGTTGGTGAAATTCGTGATCGTCAAACGGCCCGTATTGCAATAGAGGCTGCACTCACTGGCCACTTGGTACTCAGCACTGTGCACACGCACGATGCGCCAACGGCACTTATTCGCATCATAGAAATGGATATCGAACCCTTCCTCCTTAAAGCATCGCTCATCGGCATTCTTGCACAGCAGCTTGTGCGCCGCGTCTGCAGTTCTTGCGTACAGTATGTTCAGCCAACACACGAAGAGGCTGAACTTTTTAAAGCGTATGAGCTTCCCGTTCCCGATCAACTTCCCATAGCACTCGGTTGTGATCACTGTGTAAATACTGGTTACTACGGTCGAGTTGGCGTATTTGAACTGCTTACCATCTCCGATGCCCTCCGTTCTCTCATGCAACCTGCACCTGATATTTTACGTATCAATGTGCAAGCAACCGCCGATGGCCTTAAGCCCTTGCTTTTTGACGGCCTTTCCAAAGTTGCAGAAAAGATGACTACCATGCATGAGATCGCACAATTGATGGGCTGAATCCTTTACATTCACTAGCGAGAGGCGTAAAATACTTGCATCTCGGCGAACATGCATAGTGTAAAGGAGAATCTATGAATACGAGCAAAAAAATCTTATCGCGCCATATCTTTGTTGCGGGTTTATCATTACTCATGAGTGCCAACAGAATGGATGCTGCAGATTCACAGTTAAGCCCTGTGTTTCTACAACTCATCAATGATGCAAATCGGCCAGTGCAACAACAGCCGACAGTTCAATTTCCTGCAACGCCCACCGCCTCAACCACTTCTCTCTTGGATTCCAATCAGCCACAACAGCAGCAACAATACACGCCAATATCAGTGGGCATTCTGTTGCAACCATTGCACGGGATTAAATTAAAAAAGATACAATCAATCTATAAGATGCAATCAACCTATGTTGCAGAAAAAAATAAAGTAGAAGTGATTTTAAATGATGATTTTCGCAGTTATTCACAAATCATGTTGTATGAACGTCCCACAGTGATACATCCACACGAAACGTTGAATTCTGATGGTTCAACAAGAATTCATAATGATGAAATGATCGCTTATGACAATACATCTGTTGGGTCAGATTATGTAGTGTCACACCATGATGATGCGCAGGTCATCATAACGCCGTTGTGCGCATACTATACATTAGGGAATGGTGGAATAGTTACAATGGGGCAAGCTCCATGCCACTATTTCAATGCTCAGGGGTGTGATCTATCCACAACGTTGGGTGCCAATAATATGCCAACGTGTATCACGAAGGTCGATCTTTCTAACAATAAAATTGTTTCATGGCGTGATATTCAGATTAATCTCTTGGCACACATGCCTCAACTCAAAACGCTCATTCTTGATAGCAACCCTCTTTTTGGTTCTTGTATACTCGAGCACAAAGATCTTGAAATAATGCAGGCATCCCGCACCAATACAGTTGCATGTAAGTTGAACTTACCCGCAGCGCGCATTATCGATCTATCACATGCGCGAATTACACAGTGTGATACAAAATTCCTTGTTTGTGCGCCAGGTGCGCAGATTAATCTGCGTGGTAATCCTATGCTGGTGACGCCAAACGTAATCGATACCAATAAGCGTACGTTGCAATTTGATTTGAGAGAAACACCGGTATCAATAGAAGCTGCACGCTCGATGTTACCACCAATGCTCAAATTGCGATCACTAATAAATCCCTATCTGTATCGAGCTTCTGAGGTTGTGCGCAATGGTGCTTTGCAGATTGTTTCTGTGCTATCGCTCTGTGCGATAGCAAATTGGAGTTTGCATTCCTGCGAGGGTGCGAAACAAAGAAATGGTACGCTCTTGGTTGGTATGTTGCCGTTCATCTTTACAGCGGGCTCCATCAACCTTGCACATAAACTTCTTGGTGTTGCGAAAACGCCAAAAACTATCGTATGTGATGATGGGTGCATGTATGCGAGCTATACTATTGAAAAAAATAGTGAGGGTGAAAAAGCGCATCAAGCACTGCCACCGCTTGGTACTACACTCTATATTGCCACTCATTAGTAGAGCAACTGGGAATGAATATGATGAAAAAATATCTATTGAGTATTTCGTTGGCGGCCATATCAAGTGCAATTGTTGGTAGCGATGATCCTTATGCAGAGCTTCCGCCGATTTTGAGGCAGATATGCAAACAAACATTGGCAGATGATTATGCACCTTGCCAGCAGATACTCGATCTTATGGCTCCTGAGCCTGAATATCAAAAAATTCTACACGATGCTCAAGAACGCATGAATGCATATCCTTGCATTAGTACCTGGTCATATACAACCAGGGAATGTGGATCCGCAAACTTCTTATCAAACGTAAAAACCAAGCAACAGCGGGCAACTACTGTTGAAAAACCTATCAAAGATCTTGCTCAACGGCATCAATTATTTCCTGCAACGGTTGATGCAGCTGTAAACCATTGTCAGAAAAAAATTAGAGGAGAATCGGTAAATACAGATCCTTTTTTGGATGAAGATCTTGGTTTTGTCAGACAAAAAGAGTTGCATGACAAAGCAAAACAAAATTTAAAAGAGCGGCGATTGCGGAAGCTTAAAACTGTTTTGCCTGATGTGATGTATAATCATTGCGTTGATCATTATGGAGAATGCGAAAAGCTTGCTCGCGGCATAGAAGCCAAAAGTAGTGCCGACATCAGGGATAGTGTTGTAGAGCTTGCGTGTGAATTAGAGTTATCTCCCGCAACAGCAAGTAACATTATGAAAAATTGTGATCCGCAAATTACCAACAACCCTGTTGCTATGGCAGTTGATATGAATTATGAAAAAGCTGAAATTGATGAGCTAATATCAACATTTCCCCAAGACGTTGAAATTGCTGGATCAAAATATATATCAGTAATGAGAGTATGTAAAATGGCACAGCATAGTTGGAAAGGATTATGGGGAGATTGTTATTATCTTATGCAGGTGGCATATTGCCTTCAAAAGCGAGGACAAAAAGATCCTTTGTGTAGTGAATCTCTTTTATTGAGAAAAGCTATTGATGACAGCCTGGGAGTTCTACGCCATAGACTCGATTCCCATTCAAACATTTCTATCTGTGCTAGTAAAGAGTTCGTAGAAAGTGTGTATGCCAATATGCAGCAAAAAACAACATCGAGTCCAGCACAACGGGTTCAATCGACACGACCAGTTGAGCAAAAATTGGCTGTTTTAGAGACTCCCTCGCAAATAAAACCAAGCGTACTCTCAAAAGAGTGCCCTGGATGCGAGATAGAACAACAGTCATCCTGGTGGTTCTGGGGCAAGAAAAAAAGCGCAAATTAAGTAGGATATTTATGAAATTATATGCATGCGGATTTTTGGTGGTAGCTTCAATTTTCAACACAATCTTTTGTAGCGATGATCCCTATGTTGAACTGCCACCAGTGTTAAAGGAAATTTGTAAGAAGAGTAGACCGGGTGATGATTCAAGTGACAATTCTGATTGTAGGCATCTTGCCATTTTGATGAAGCCATGTGATTTGAAAACGGCGCAAGCAGCGCGAAAAGTTGCAATGGGCATGTCGTGTTACGAAACTACACAAGGATGGGTTTCAGAAGAGGAACAAGAGGCACTGAAATTTCTTGGGTTTACGAAAAGATGGGCAGAAGCTGCGCAAGATCGTATACAAAAGCTTGGTAAAAAACATAGGTTGTCCGAAAAAGCAATTAATGAGGCAACAGTTTACTGTCAAGATAAAATTCAAGGCAAGATGGTGCAAAGTAAAACAGTACAGGTGGGCGAACCTTTGCCTACTGAGCCGGCTTCTTGTCCCGGATGCGCTCTGGAGAATAAATCATTTTGGCAGTTCTTGGGATACAAAAAGCAATAAATTTACCGTTGAGTTGTTGAGGTCTTCTGATACACTTATGCAATAAGTATCTCACTAATGGTGGTTTTTCGATGCTTCAAATCTCAAATCTCTCAGTATCAGTTTCCGAAAAGCAAGTTCTGAATGGGCTTTCGCTTGTTATCAAGCCGGGCTCAATTCATGCTCTTATGGGGCCGAATGGATCGGGTAAAAGTACGTTAGCGGCGGCGCTTATGGGCCATCCAGCGTACGCAGTGACCGGGGGCTCGATTCAGTGGCGAGGGACGGATATCACCAATGCAGCGCCTCACGAGCGGGCGCAGGCGGGGGTTTTTTTGGCGGTTCAGTATCCGCCGGCAATTCCAGGGGTGCGGATTAAGCAGTTTTTGTTGCAGGCATGCAGAGCGGTGCAGAAAGAAAAGTTTTGCCCAAAGCAGTTTGAAGTTGAGTTCCAGGAGGCATGTCAGCTAGTTGGCCTAGCACCAGCGATGTGCAGCCGTGGCCTCAATGATGGTTTTTCTGGCGGTGAAAAAAAGAAGCTTGAGCTGCTACAAATGCTCATGCTCAAACCAAGCCTTATTATTTTAGATGAGATCGATTCAGGCCTTGATATCGATGCGATCCGCATGGTCGGGGCGGTGATTGCCAAGGTCAAACAAGAACGGCCCGAAGTTGCGCTGCTGATTATTACCCACTATCAGCGGATTTTGGATTATATTACTCCTGATTACGTCCACGTGATGCGGGATGGTCAGATTATACAAACGGGCGGAGCATTACTCGTTTCCCAGCTTGAAAAGAGGGGATACGGTGGTTAGTGGTCTTTCTGAAGCAGTAGTCCGCGAAATTTCAGCTCGCAAGGGCGAACCGGCGTGGATGACGGATTTCCGGTTCAAGGCACTTGCCATCTTTGAGCAAAAGCCACTGCCAACCTGGGGTGCTGACCTTTCAGAGCTCATCTTCAATGATATTCATTATTACGTCAAACCACAGACGGCACAACAAAACTCATGGGATCAAGTACCATCTGATATTAAAGATACTTTCACGGCGCTTGGTATCCCGCAGGCAGAACAAAAATATTTGGCCGGTGTTGGTGCTCAGTATGAATCTGAAGTGATCTACAAGACTCTCAAAAAAGAGTGGCGTGATCAGGGTGTACTTTTTATGGATACCAGTACGGCGCTCCGCGACCATCCAGAACTTTTTAAGCGCTATTTCGCCACCGTTATTCCGCCACATGACAATAAATTTGCAGCGCTCAACTCTGCCGTTTGGAGCGGCGGGAGCTTTGTCTATGTGCCCAAAGGTGTGCATATCAAAATGCCATTGCAGGCTTATTTTAGAATCAATCAAGAGAGCATGGGGCAGTTTGAACGGACGCTCATCATTGCCGATGAAGGCAGCTTTGTGCACTACGTGGAAGGCTGTTCGGCACCGGTCTATCAAAAAAGTTCTTTGCATAGTGCGGTGGTTGAATTGGTGGCACTTCCAGGTGCGCACATTCGGTATACCACAATCCAGAACTGGTCAACCAACGTCTATAACTTAGTGACCAAGCGGGCAATCGCGCACGAAGGTGCCACTGTGGAATGGGTTGATGGTAATTTTGGCAGCAAGGTGACGATGAAGTACCCGTGCATTATTCTCAAGGGAAACTATGCAAAGGGGAGTATTTTATCACTCGCCGTTGCAGGCGGTGGCCAAGTGCATGATGCGGGGGGTAAAATTATTCACATCGGCAAGAACACTACCTCTCATATCAGTGCAAAATCGATCAGCAAAGAGGGTGGCCGTTCATCATATCGTGGTTTGATTAAAATTGTTCGTGGCGCCATTGGTGCGCGTGCACAGGTGCAGTGTGATGCCCTCTTGCTTGACGGCGCATCGCGAACTGATACGTATCCGACCAATATCACTCAGGAATCTGAGGCCGACATTTCTCACGAAGCATCGGTGAGCAAAATCAGCGAAGAACAACTTTTTTACGCACAATCGCGTGGACTTTCAGAGCAAGAGGCAGCAGCGCTTATTGTCAATGGCTTTATTGATAGTTTTGTTGATCAACTGCCGATGGAATACGCGGTTGAAATTAACCGACTCATAAACCATCAAATGGAAGGATCAGTTGGATGAGCGAGCATCTGTATCCCATCACAATCCCGGCAGGTGAAACGGTGGTGAAAGAGATATTATTTGAACCGGGTCATGACACCTATTTTGTTGGTGTGTATGCAGATGAAGGTGCTACAGCGCGCATCATGGTACGCGCAGATGCTATTGCAGGCATGTTGTACATAACAACAAAGCTTGCGCCAGGATCACGTATTTTTATTGGTGTTTGTGCGCAACTCTCGGGATCTTCCAATCTCGCAATCCATAGTTTTCAGTGGCATGAATCGCCACATGCAACAAGCAGAGTCTGGGTGCGCAAAATAATTTCTGATGAAGCGGTGGCAACTTATCAAGGGTTGATTCATGTTGCCAAAGGTGCAGTGGGTACGATCGTTTCACAAGACGATAAAACACTGCTTGACGGTGCAAAGGCACGTGCAGAATCGCAACCAATACTTGAAGTGTTAAACAATGATGTTGTGTGCAGCCATGGGAGTGCTCTTGGCAGAATCGATGAGCAGATGATATGGTATATGCAGACGCGTGGGGTTACCGCCGGTTCTGCCCGTGCATTAATCTATGAAGCCTTTTTTGACGAAGTATGCGCTAACGTCTTATCCGAAGGATAAAATAAAAATGGTATCTCGTTCAGATTTTCCGTTACTAACTCATCGCTCTGAATTGTGTTATCTCGATAATGCAAGTACGGTGCAAAAACCGCAGATGGTGCTTGATGCGTTGAACCATTTTTATACCTATGAGAATGCCAATACCTATCGCGGTATTTATGAGCTTGGTGAGCTAGCAACAGAACGCTATGAAGCGGCGCGTAACACTGTAGCACAATTTCTTAATGCTGCGCACACGAGTGAAATTATTTTCACGCGAGGCACCACAGACGGTATCAACGCCGTGGCGGATGGCTGGGCGCGGCGTAATTTAAAGGCGGGTGATGAAATTGTCATTACCGAGCTTGAGCACCACTCAAATTGGTTACCGTGGCAACGGCTTGCACGCGAATATGGGATTGTTGTCAACGTGATTCCCGTGCTTCCTGATGGTACCTTGCATATGCAGAAGGCTGCAGCGCTTATTACGAAACGCACACAATTAGTTGCGATGACCTGGATCTCTAACGCGATCGGCACTCACGTGCCGGTGGAAAAAATCATACAATTGGCGCAACAGGTGGGTGCGCGTGTGCTCATCGACGCTGCGCAGGCAGTAGCACATCTGCCGATTGATCTGCAAAAAATCAAAGCAGATTTTCTTGTCTTTTCTGGTCACAAAATTGGCGGGCCAACTGGTGTTGGTGTGTTATATATCAACAAAGCATTACACGAATCGTTTGAACCCTACCAGCTTGGCGGTGGCATGGTGCTGAACGTTGATCTGCCAACATACCCTGCCATTCGAAGCTCGTCTTCGAGCGAAGTATGGTTACCGGCACCGCACAAATTTGAAGCAGGAACGCCGCCGATTGCACAAGCGATTGGGCTTGCCGCAGCGATTGATTATATGCGCAAGCATATTAATTATGCTGCGCTGCAAAAAGATGAAGCATCACTCTGTGCACGGCTCATTGAGCGCCTTTCTCAGCACGAAAAAATTCGTATTCTCGGTCCACAACAAGAACTTGCACAGCATGGGCACCTTGTCAGTTTTGTAGTTGACGGCATGCACGCACACGATGTTGCTGCGTACTGTGCACAACAATCTATTTGTCTGCGCGCCGGTCATCACTGCGCACAGCCGCTTGCACGAGCAGTTGGCTATGATGCCTCGGTACGCGCAAGTTTTTATGCGTACAATACGGTTGATGATGTCGATCGCCTTGCGATTGCAATTGATTCACTAATTGCTGAACTCAGATAAAAATCTTGTTTTTTACGTAACTTTTCTGTACCTTAAGTGCAACTTGGAGATGGCAATTTTACCACCTTAGGTACTTTCATGTTGATGCAAAAAATAAGAAGTAAAATAATCCTAGTGGCGCTTGCAATCGGATTTGGTTCTGTATCTTCTTCTGCACATGCTTTTCTCGGGGATCTCTTCCCTTTGCGCTTTCATCTTTTTCCTATTTCACGACTAACAAGATTTTTATCCTCAGAACGTACTCTCAATGGTGTTAGCTTAATTTCTTGTTTGGGGCTTGGCTGTGGTACGGTTATTTTTTTGAACCCTGTCGTTGCAGCAGGGCTTGGATGTGGGCTTGGACTTTTTAGTTTGTTGAATAGCAATACAATAAGACAAATTTTAAAAACGGCGCAAAACACAGAAAAAGAATTAGGTGAGCATAGACAGGAATTTGAAAAGCATCGTGAAGAGACACAAAAAAATAATAAGGCGATTAATTATAATGTTTGTGTTGTGGGAAAGCAGGTTACTCAATTACAATCGATAGAGCAAAAACATCACCAAGAGCAGATGAATGCTGTAGGTGCTTTGGGCAAGCAGACAAGCAACGTAGAGAAGACGGTAGGAGAGCTTGGAGCATCCGCTGCAGCGATGAGTGACAGTCTAAAAGAAACGGTTATAAAGGTGGCTCTTGTGTTGACTTATATAAAGCAGTTACAGGACTGCTCTAAAAAATCAGAACAAAGCGCCGAAGAAAGACATCTTGCAACGCAAAAAACATTTGAAGAATTCCAAAATGGTGTAACTACATTAAAACGTGACGTAGCTAGTGTAAAAGATGAAATGACCGATCTGAAAGCGACTGTTATGCAAAATCATCAGCAAACGCAGGATGGTATTACGCATGTTGCTAAGCATTTGCGTGATAAAGAGCAGCTGCTGCAAAATGAATTAGCTGCTACTCAAAAAAAGTTAAAAGAAGTTACCGAAACTCAAAAGAGGATAGAAGAGAATCAAACGAAGCATGGAAAAGATCTTACATTCTTGGTGAGATATACTCAAGAGAAAGAGATGCATGAGCAAGATTCTATGCCAATTAAAAAAGTAGCTACAGCTGCCGTGGCGGATTTACCTACAGGCCAAACGCCACGCGTTAATGGACAGATGGATTCTGGTATACCAATAGTGGTTTATACTCCTGGTATTGATGAGATATTAGAGTAATTTAAGAAATGCATTTATAAGCAACAAGGAATGAGCATATGTGTTTTAGATATCTGATCCTTACTTTGTGTTCCATGCATTCTTTTGCAGCAGATCAAAAACTTGCAGTTTTTGCCGTGGGTATGGCGCTTGGTGGTGATTTTAAGATGCAGCGAAATATCTGCACCTCTATTTCTCAAAAGGATAGGGTTGATGCGCAGGATAATGAGAGCTTTGCCTTTACCTATACCTATGCACTATATCAAAGATTAAGGGCACAGAATCAGCAGGAATCGCTTACAGTAGGTTTTTTGAATTTAATTGCACACGTGGTGCTCTCGCCGATGTACATCGGATTTCGTCCTTCAGTCAATGCGCAATCTTTAGTTGAAGGTGCGTTACTCCCCGTAGCCATTTATACTCCTATCAAAGAACTGACAACATCAATGTTTCCGCACTCATTTAATGTTGTGCGGTTTTTTACCTCGGGAATTAGCACCTATCTTCTTTCTCGTCTTTTTGTTGCAACTAATGCATCGTCAGATCGTATTATTATGAATGCTTTTATCTCTCATGTGATGACACATCAGCAGAATCTCTATTGCGATGTTGCAGGGCTTAAACAAATTACTGCTTCACTTTCGTATGGTTCCAAAGTGATGCCGCTCACACAAATGGCGATAAGTAGATGGTACTCAAAATCAAGTATGATTACGGTGCATCCAGTGGTCTATCAATGGGGAGAGATTAATAAGCGTGCAGAGTTTATGCATGGGGTGGTTCCGGCGCTGGTGCTTGCTGGTGTTGATCTTGGATTTAATGCCATAGCGGCTACTTCCGTTGGTGACGCTATCGACTCGGTGGTTGAGGCGGGTCTTGATACGGTTGTGCAACCATTGCCTGGGTACCTGAAAGAACGGGTCAAGTGGACGGTAAAAAAGACATCAGCCGAGGGGGTCAAGATAGGCACAACGCTTGCTATTCTTGCCGCTTTGGAGTCCAGTGGTTTTAAGTGTACGTAGGTGGCGATGGTATATGATTTAGGGTATACTGGTTGGTCGGAAGGTTGGCCCGTCTTCGCCTAGCGGCTTCGGTCGGGCACTGTGCTATCGCTCCTAAAGGAACGTTAGCTCGTGGAGGTCTATCGTGCACAGTCTCTATAAAGATTATTTGCTTGATCATTATCGTTACCCGCGTAATGCGGGTATCTTAGTTGATGCCAATTGTGGTGCTCAGCAGGAAAATCCATCCTGCGGCGATGCTGTTTCTATGACTGGTCGTGTGGAGCGGGGCGTTATGCGTGAAGTACGGTTTGCGGCTCGGGGCTGTGTTATCTGCGTGGCGGGCGCTTCGCTTTTGAGTGATCAGATCATTGGTTTAACGGTACAAGAAATCGGGTTTCTTGATGCCACCACCATGATTACGCTTCTTGGTATTCCGCTCGGCCCAACCCGTCTTAAATGTGCGCTCTTACCGCTCTATGCTCTTCATGACGCGCTAAAAAACTATGCAAAAACGGTGACAGGGCAGTAGACTACAGGTAATCATTCCGTAAAAAAAGGTTGTTCCATGCTTGATATGGCAAAAGTTGCTGCCGCAATTGCGCACTCTCAAGACAAGCTCTGGGGAGCAGAAGATGGTGGCTATCAACTGCTTCTTGATACCTGGGATCAGATACTAAAAGATCCGCTCTTTGCCTATCGAGTGGCAGCGATTACTGGTGCTCCCTGGCCACTGCCAGCGTGGCATGAGCCACTGAGTCGGGTTGTTACCATTTCTCCCTACCAAGAGCCATACACGATCATCAGTAGCGATGGTTCTCAGATCTATCCCGATCGCCATGAGGGTGTTTCGTGTGGACTTATTAATATCGGCACCGTAGTGATTCCGTACCGCAATGAGGGCCAAGGAGTACGGCTTACCAATGAACCCATTCTCATGTTACCCGACGATTTCGCTGATGCTATCTCTCCTCATGATATGATTGCCATTCAGCGGCAGGGGTATGAACTCAAACATGCCGTGGCTGCAGCGCTAAAAGAAGATGGGGCGAGGGCAATACTCTTTGATGGGTCATATATTTTCTGGCATCTCCAATCTATTTTCGGCTTCGAAACAATTATTCATGATTATTGCAGTGCTCTAGTCCCACTAGAGCAGCAAAAAATTCCGTATGGCTTTTATATCAGCGCGCCGCACAGCAAGGATCTCATCAATTTGGCGCGGCTTCAACTGTGTAACTTTAATCCAACTAATGAAGCTCTCTATGCGCCGATCCGCAGTTTTACTGATGCTACGGTGATGATGCATCAATTGGCAGTTGGTCAGCGATCTATCTTTTTCAAGAGTGGTGCTCCGGTGACATTGCTTTACCCTCCCTCCCAGCAGCCGTATTTTTGCTACTTGCGCAGCACCACCGAGATTGGCAGGCTCGAGCTCCCCGCATGGCTTGTGTCTGATCAATCATTATGTGCCCAATTTATCGCCTGCGTGGCTGATCAGCTTGCAAAAGGGAACGGCTATCCCATCGCACTTGCGGAAGCGCACGAACAAGCAGTGGTCAAAGGGCCAGATCGGGAACTATTTTTTACCTTGCTCGCGCACAGTGGGGTGCATACGAAACAAATTTCGGCCAAGCAGGGCCACAAAAAAAGGCCAACTATTTGATTGAGATAAAAAGCGTATTTTGTTTTGATGCAATGGGTGATGTTTTTCGGGTATACTGGTTTCTAATTCAGTAACCGATACTAATTAATATGAGGTTATATGCAGAAGATGCCGATCAGGATAATTGTTATACTGTGCGTACTCGCACTCTGTGGTGGTCTTGCGTGGTATTTCGATCTCATGCACTATTTTTCGTTAGCGACCATTAAAGCACATCTGGCACAGTTGCATGGATCAGTGAATGATTGTTACCTCTGTGCCTTGGCAATTTATGTTGGTTTATATATTGCACTCTCTGCCTGCATGGTGCCTGTTATTGGCCCCATGACATTGGTGGGGGGTTATCTTTTTGGTGGGTATGTCGGTTTTTTGGCAGCAATGTTCTCATTGCTCTGTGGTATTGGCATCTCTTTTGCAGTGATGCGGTATTTGAGTGAGGCCTGGCTTCCTGCAGGTTGGCAGGCGCGCCGAGAAAAGTTTGTGGCACGTATTCACCAATATGGTGCTTGGTATATTTTTATTCTCAACGTGGTGACGGTAGTGCCATTTGTGGTCATTACCACGCTTGCAGCATTCAGCGAAATTAGTATTTGGAAGTTTATTGGTGCGAGTATGCTTGGTTCAACGCCGATGATTTTGATGTACGCATTTGCGGGCCGTCAGCTTGCTGATATCAGTTCGCTTGGTGAACTGTTTTCGCCCTGGTTTATTGGTATGCTTTTATTGCTTGGCAGTTTATCGCTGATCCCACTTCTTGTAAAACGATTTACCCAATTGAGTATCGATGATGTATAACCTGAACACAAAAATTCTTATTGGAGCGTTAGTTGGCATTGTTTTAGTTCTGGTTTTTTGCTTTTTTGGCGCTCAACTTATTACCTTTTTTTTCTCTAGAGACACTACAGTGCTATGCCGGTTATTTGCTTGGTTTTGCACGAACCCATTATTATATGACGGTATTTCTCTACCTTGCGCTGGGGGTTGGTGCCGTTGCACTCTTTTTGCCGATCGTCACCCTTTATATGATCACCGCTGGTTTTTTATTTGGTCCCTGGCAGGGCGCGGTCTATGCAATCGTAGGAGTAACAGTCGGTGCGCTCTGTGCATTTTTGATCATACGAGCCACAGTCGGGCCCTGGGTGCAGAAATATGAACAGAAATTGGTAACTATTAATCAATTTATCGCAGCGTATGGTTTCTATGCGCTTACCTTTTTGCGCATGTTGCACCTTGTACCTTTCTTCCTTTTAAATATCGCCGCTGCATTGATGCCGATATCATTACTGACTTTTGCAGGCTCCACGCTCATTGGCGTGATCCCTGGCGCGCTTCTTTTTGCCTGGACAGGGCAATATTTGTGTACCATTCATTCTGTATGGGACTTAATAAGTATGCAGACGCTTATGATTGGTGGTTGCGTAATAATTATACTTGTCGGTTTCGTGTTGCTCGGTTCTTATCTGATGCGTCGTCAAAAAAAAGTCCAGTAATAATAAAGGAGAGCGCAGGCTCTCCCATCTCTCCGTTCTGATCTGTGTTTATTCTTCAAAAAAAGCTATGTATTCTACTATATTTGTAGGCTTATTTTCATCAGTGAGAACGTCTATCATCATTATGCTCCCATTCCCCTCCCTCTGAGGATTAAAATTTTCTTTCAAAAATGCCGTCAATGCTTCTCGTGCACTTGCTATGTGGGCGGGTGATTCTGGGGTATGTTTATTTTTGAGAATATCGAATATCATTTTTGCTTTATAATAGGCAGGAAAACAAGGGTATACATCGTTTTTTCAAACTTGACCTCACTAGCGTGGGTTAGAGATCTAATATGTTGAGTAGAGCAGTGATGAGGCAAAACTTTTTTGTGCACGCCTGGAACATATACGTACTCGTCTTTTGTGGCACTTCCTTGAATGCCACTATTTTTTAATAATTGTAAAGTGCTGAAATGGTAAAATGCAATGATCTACCACAAAATTTAAAAGCAACCTCTTAATGATGTTATTCATATTGAAATTAAAAACGATTGACAGTTTTCTTGAATTGGCTTATCATCAATTTGTTCCTACTCACCAAAAATGAAAGACGTACCGTGAAAAATTTTGCTTTTGCCATCTCTGTGTGCGCTGTTACGTTTTTATCGGTTGCTTTTGTGATAACGGTTGGTATCTGTTATAATCCTATCGCAACAGCAAAAACTCATACCCACAGCTTGATTGATGTGAATCCTGTTATACAAGAGATCCATAAAACGATCTATGATTTTGAATTACCAGCATCCGATGGCTCTACAATTAAGCTTGCTGATTATAAGGGCAAAGTCCTTTTGATTGTCAACACCGCGGCCAAATGTCTTTTTGCATCGCAATACAAGCATTTAGAAGAGCTGCATGAATGTTATAA